>Ga0209273_10000010_pt1:645000-817787 | contig 817787 bp, 819 predicted proteins | sample tdAd471_FD_187126 | JGI IMG/M metagenome (GOLD analysis project Ga0209273, IMG submission 187126) | Marine sediment microbial communities from the Atlantic coast under amendment with organic carbon and nitrate - tdAd47.1 (SPAdes)... | ecosystem: Environmental > Aquatic > Marine...
AAAACACAGGGCTCTGCGAAGCCGCAAGGCGACGTATAGGGTCTGACGCCTGCCCGGTGCTGGAAGGTTAAAAGGAGAGGTGCAAGCCTTGAATTGAAGCCCCAGTAAACGGCGGCCGTAACTATAACGGTCCTAAGGTAGCGAAATTCCTTGTCGGGTAAGTTCCGACCTGCACGAATGGCGTAACGACTTCCCCGCTGTCTCCAACGTAGACTCAGTGAAATTGAATTCCCCGTGAAGATGCGGGGTTCCTGCGGTTAGACGGAAAGACCCCGTGCACCTTTACTATAGCTTCACACTGGTATTCGCCAAGGCATGTGTAGGATAGGTGGTAGACTTTGAAGCGTGGGCGCCAGCTCGCGTGGAGTCATCCTTGAAATACCACCCTTATCTTCGTGGATATCTAACCGCGACCCGTTATCCGGGTCCGGGACAGTGTGTGGTGGGTAGTTTGACTGGGGCGGTCGCCTCCTAAAGAGTAACGGAGGCGCGCGATGGTGGGCTCAGAACGGTCGGAAATCGTTCGCTGAGTGCAATGGCATAAGCCTGCCTGACTGCGAGACTGACAAGTCGAGCAGAGACGAAAGTCGGTCATAGTGATCCGGTGGTCCCGTGTGGAAGGGCCATCGCTCAACGGATAAAAGGTACGCCGGGGATAACAGGCTGATGACCCCCAAGAGTCCATATCGACGGGGTTGTTTGGCACCTCGATGTCGACTCATCGCATCCTGGGGCTGGAGCAGGTCCCAAGGGTATGGCTGTTCGCCATTTAAAGCGGTACGTGAGTTGGGTTCAGAACGTCGTGAGACAGTTCGGTCCCTATCTGCCGTGGGTGTAGGAATATTGAGAGGATCTGTCCCTAGTACGAGAGGACCGGGATGGACGTATCACTGGTGGACCTGTTGTCGTGCCAACGGCATAGCAGGGTAGCTATATACGGAACGGATAACCGCTGAAGGCATCTAAGCGGGAAACCGACCTCGAAACGAGTATTCCCTGAGAGTCGTGGAAGACGACCACGTTGATAGGCCGGGTGTGGAAGCGCAGTAATGTGTGAAGCTTACCGGTACTAATAGCTCGATCGGCTTGATCGTTCTCATTGCTTGTGTCCATGGATAACGCCATGGCGCCAATTCCAGCTTCTTGTTTGTTTGTGCTTCGCCGACCTGGTGGTTCTGGCGGGGTGGCTGCACCCGATCCCATTCCGAACTCGGCCGTGAAACACCCCAGCGCCGATGGTACTTCGTCTTAAGACGCGGGAGAGTAGGTCGCTGCCAGGTCTGCAAAGCACAAGCAAGTTTCTTCTCTTTACGAACCCTTTCTCGACCGTCCGCACAGGCGGTTTTCTCAACGGCCGAGTAAAATAATAGCGCGGGGTGGAGCAGCCCGGTAGCTCGTCAGGCTCATAACCTGAAGGTCGCAGGTTCAAATCCTGCCCCCGCAACCAAGATCAACCCGTTGTCCGCTTGGGCAGCGGGTTTTTTTGTGTCCAGATTCCGCGCCGGCGTCTCGCAGTCGCTGTTCCTGGTTCGCGAGTCAGACACTCGGCGAGGTATTAACCAGGCGACATCGGCGGGAGTGGTTTGTGCCGGACGATCGACTAATGTAATCGGGCAGCGTGGAAACGGGCGCGGTTGGAATGGGAAAAGGCAAGACGGATCTCGTCATCTTTGATTGCGACGGCGTTCTGATCGACAGTGAAATCATCAGCGCGCGTATCCTGATCCGGCAGTTGGGCCGTGTCGGGGTGCATGTCGACTTTCCCTATGTGCAAAAGAACTTCCTCGGACGCTCCTGGACCAAGGTCGCGGCCGAAGTGCGCGTGAATTACGGGTTGGATCTCGATTCGGATTTCGAGGAAAGCTACCGCAGCGAGTTGCTGACGGCTTTCGAAACCGAGTTGCAGACGGTCTCCGGGATCGAAACCATCCTCGAGGAGCTCGACACGCCGGCTTGCGTCGCCACGAGCAGCACGCCGAAGCGGGCCAGCCGCTCGCTTCATCTGTCGGGACTTTCCCGCTATTTCGGCGATCGCCTTTTCACCGCATCGCAGGTTGCCAACGGCAAACCCGCGCCGGACCTCTTCCTGTTTGCGGCAGCCACGATGGGCGTTGCGCCGGAGAAATGTCTCGTCATCGAGGACTCGACGCCCGGGCTTGCCGCCGCGCGGGCAGCCGGGATGGAGGTCTGGCGGTTTTGCGGCGGAAGCCATCTGCGCGGCCTGTCGATGGAGGAACTCGTCGGTGATGGCGGCTACAGGCTCTTTGACAAATGGAGCGAGTTCTTTGAAATGGCTCCAAATCTGAGAAAACCAGCGAAAGTGACGGCTTACCGAGATGTCCAGCAAGATCGACAGTGAGAACAGCCGTCTCGATGACGCCGCGCGTGCCGGTTGGCTCTATTATGTCGCCGGCAACACGCAGGACGAGATCGCGCGAAAGCTCGGCGTTTCGCGGCAGTCGGCGCAACGGCTTGTTTCGCTGGCGGTCAGCGAGCGGCTGGTCAAGGTGCGCCTCGATCACCCGATCGCGCATTGCATGGAATTGAGCGCCCGGCTCAAGGACGCTTTCGACTTGAAGATCTGCGAGATCGTCCCGAGCGATCCGGATGCGCCGTCCTCTATTATCGGAACCGCCCATGCCGGTGCGGCCGAGATGGAACGGCATCTGAAATCCCGACATCCCAAGATCATCGCGATCGGGACCGGCCGTGCACTGAGGGCCTGCGTCGAGCAGTTGTCGCCGATGGATTGTCCGCAGCATTCCATCGTCTCCCTGCTCGGCAACATGATGTCGGACGGGTCGGCGACAGCCTACAACGTGGTCATCCGCATGGCGGAACGGGTCAACGCGAAGCACTACCCCATGCCGCTTCCTGTCTATGCCCGGTCCGAGGAGGAAAAACGCATCCTCCACAACCAGGAGCCGGTTCACAATATCCTCGAACTGATCCGCCAGGCCGATGTCACTTTCGTCGGTATCGGCAACATGGACGCGACTGCGCCACTGCTCGTCGACGGCTTCCTGACGCGGGACGACATTCGGGCCTTCGATCGCGCTGGCGCGGCGGGCGAGATCACCAGTTGGGTCTATGACAGGCAGGGGCGGGTCATCGAGGGGCTCAGCAACGACCGGGTCAATAGCGCGCCGCTGGTCGTGGATTCGCCCAATCCGGTCATCGGAATTGCCGCGGGCGAAGTGAAGGTCAAGGCTATTCGTGCTGCGATGGAAGGCAAATTGATCAACGGCCTGATCACCAACGAGCACACGGCGGAGCAATTGCTCAAAGAGTGAGCAATTGTATACATATACCAAGTACCTGATATAAAAGAGATATATCGTTCCGGAAGAACGGCGCGCCCGAAATTCATGAATCGGGCTTGACTTGATATCGCCCCGATGTGAGTATTTGCTCGTAATCGTAGCAAATGCCCGTATTGGGCATTGGGAGGAAAATCATGAAAATTTTTGTTCGCGCCCTTCTGGGTGCGTCTGCGCTGTCGTTTGCCGTGTCGGGTGTTTCCGCTGAAACGCTGACGATCGCGACGGTCAACAATGGCGACATGATCCGCATGCAGGGTTTGACCGACGACTTCACGGAGAAGACCGGACACACCGTCGAGTGGGTTACGCTGGAAGAGAATGTTCTGCGCCAGCGCGTCACCACCGACATCACCACCAAGGGCGGTGCATTCGACATCATGACCATCGGCATGTACGAAACCCCGATCTGGGGTGCGAATGGCTGGCTGGTTCCGCTCGACGACCTCAGCGAAGACTATGATGTCGAAGACATCCTGCCGGCCATGGCCGGCGGCCTGAGCCATGACGGCACGCTCTACGCGGCTCCGTTCTACGGCGAATCCTCGATGATCATGTATCGCACCGACCTTATGGAAAAGGCGGGCATGAGCATGCCGGAAGCCCCGACCTGGGACTTCATCCGGAAAGCCGCCGCGGCGATGACCGATCGTGACAACGACATCAACGGCATCTGCCTTCGCGGCAAGGCCGGCTGGGGCGAAGGCGGAGCCTTCATCACCGCGATGTCGAATTCGTTCGGTGCCCGCTGGTTCGACATGGACTGGAATGCCCAGTTCGACACCCAGCCCTGGAAGGACACGCTTGAGTTCTTCGTCGGCATGATGAGCGAGTCCGGCCCGGCCGGCTACGCGACCAACGGCTTCAACGAGAACCTGTCGCTGTTCCAGCAGGGCAAATGCGGCATGTGGATCGACGCGACTGTCGCGGCGTCCTTCGTGACCAATCCGGACGAGTCGACCGTTGCCGACAGTGTCGGTTTCGCGCTCGCACCGGACAATGGCCTCGGCAAGCGCTCCAACTGGCTCTGGGCCTGGGCGCTGGGCATTCCTGCCGGCACGCAGAAGGCCGACGCAGCCAAGGAGTTCATCGAGTGGGCAACCTCGAAGGACTACATCCAGCTGGTCGCCGAGAATGAAGGCTGGGCCAATGTGCCGCCCGGCGCACGCACCTCGCTCTACGAGAATCCGAACTACAAGGATATCCCGTTCGCGAAGATGACGCTCAAGTCGATCCTGACGGCCGATCCGAACGACTCCACCGTCGAACCGAGCCCCTATGTGGGCGTCCAGTTCGCGGCCATCCCGGAGTTCGCCGGTATCGCGACCGAAGTCAGCCAGGAATTCTCCGCTGTCTATGCCGGTCAGCAGACCGTCGATGAAGCGCTGGCAAAGGCGCAGGCCATCACCAACGACGCGATGGAAGCCGCAGGCTACCGTTAAGTCGCCTCCCGGACCGGAGGGCGGTTTCGACCGTCCTCCGGAGCCAAACGCGAATATCCTTTCCGTGCACCGTTGCCGACGGCAGGTCCCGTCAACAGAGGAGGTGTGTCCATGGCTACCCAGCACTCCCGTTCCGCAGCTCGCTTGATGATGGCGCCCGCCGTGATCCTGCTTCTGGGATGGATGCTCGTCCCGCTGACGATGACGCTCTTCTTCTCGTTCAAGAAATATCTTCCGCTCAGAGGCGACTCCCTGGGCAACGGGCTGGATTGGGTCGGTTTCGAGAACTACGTCCGCTTCGTCTCGGCAAGTTCCTTCTGGCCGAGCGTCATGACCACCTTGCTGATCGTTGGCGGCGTGCTCGTGATCACCGTTGTCCTCGGTATCTTCCTGGCGATCTTGCTGGATCAGCCGATGTGGGGCCAGGGCATCGTGCGCATTCTGGTCATTGCCCCTTTCTTCGTCATGCCGACAGTCTCCGCGCTGGTGTGGAAGAACCTCTTCATGGACCCGGGCAACGGCTTTCTTGCCCATGTCTACCGCTTCTTCGGCGCGACACCCGTGGAATGGCTGAGCCAGGCCTCGCTGCAGTCGATCATCATGATCGTCAGCTGGCAGTGGCTGCCATTTGCGACCCTCATCCTTTTGACCGCGATCCAGTCGCTCGACAGCGAACAGCTTGAAGCCGCCGAAATGGATGGCGCGCCGATCCCGTCGCGGTTCATCTATATCGTGCTGCCGCACCTCGCCCGTGCGATCACGATCGTGATCCTGATCCAGACGATCTTCCTGCTGTCGATCTTCGCCGAGATCTTCGTGACCACCGGCGGCGCATTCGGCACCCGGACGCTGACCTATCTGATCTATCAGCGGGTGCTCGAGAGCCAGAATGTCGGGCTCGGCTCAGCCGGGGGCGTCTACGCAATCATCCTTGCCAATATCGTTGCCATCTTCCTGATGCGCATCGTCGGCAAGAACCTCGACGCGTGAGGAGGACAGACCATGGCCCGCGCAGTCACTACGCAACGCAAGACGATCAACACGATCATCGCCTGGACGATCGGCCTGCTGATCTTCTTCCCGATCCTCTGGATCATCATCCTGTCCTTCAAGGCGGAAGGTGATGCGATCAAGACGCCGATCGCGGTTCTGACCTCCGGCTGGACGCTGGAAAATTACGGCGTGGTGCAGGAACGCTCGGACTACGCCAAGCACTTCTTCAACTCGGTGATCCTCGCCCTTGGCTCGACGATCCTCGGATTGATCATCGCAGTGCCGGCGGCATGGTCGATGGCATTCGTGCCATCCAGGCGCACCAAGGACATCCTGCTGTGGATGCTGTCGACCAAAATGCTGCCCGCGGTCGGCGTGCTCTACCCCATGTATCTGATCTTTATCGAGCTGGGTCTGCTCGATACCCGGATCGGTCTGGTTGTCGTCCTGATGCTGATCAATCTGCCGATCATCGTATGGATGCTCTACACCTATTTCAGGGAAATCCCGGGCGAGATCCTCGAAGCGTCGCGCATGGACGGGGCGAGTCTGCGCGAGGAAATCCTCTATGTGCTGACGCCGATGGCGATCCCCGGCATGGCCTCGACGGTACTCCTGAACGTGATCCTCGCCTGGAACGAGGCTTTCTGGACCCTCAACCTGACGGCGGCCAAGGCGGCTCCGCTCACGGCTTTCATTGCCAGCTATTCCAGCCCCGAGGGGTTGTTCTACGCGAAGCTGTCAGCGGCTTCGACAATGGCGATCGCGCCAATCCTGATCATGGGCTGGTTCAGCCAGAAACAACTCGTCCGGGGCCTGACCTTCGGCGCGGTGAAGTGAGGAGCGAGAGATGGGACGCATTCAACTCAAGCAGGTCAAGAAGTCTTTCGGCGAAGTCACCGTCATCCCGCCGCTGGACCTGGAAATCAACGATGGCGAGTTCGTCGTCTTCGTCGGTCCTTCCGGTTGCGGCAAGTCCACGCTGCTGCGCCTGATCGCCGGGCTCGAGGACGTGTCGGGAGGCGTGATCGAAATCGACGGTTCCGACGCCACATCCATTCCGCCGGCCAAACGCGGTCTGGCGATGGTGTTCCAGTCCTATGCGCTCTATCCGCACATGACGGTCCGAAAGAACATCGCCTTTCCCCTGAGGATGGCCAAGATCTCCGCCGAAGAGCAGGAAAAACGCATATCGAATGCGGCCGAGGTGCTCAATCTGACACCCTATCTCGACCGCCGACCGGGCCAGCTTTCAGGCGGCCAGCGCCAGCGCGTCGCAATCGGTCGCGCCATCGTCCGCGAGCCGGCGGCCTTCCTTTTCGACGAACCCCTGTCGAACCTGGATGCCGCATTGCGCGTGGGCATGCGGCTGGAGATATCGGAGCTCCACAAACGCCTGAAGACGACGATGATCTACGTCACCCACGACCAGGTGGAAGCCATGACCATGGCCGACAAGATCGTGGTGCTGCAAGCCGGCGTGATCGAACAGGTCGGTTCGCCGCTCGAACTCTATCACACTCCGCGCAATCTCTTCGTTGCCGGCTTCATCGGCTCGCCGAAAATGAACCTCATCGGAGGTGCCGAGGCGGAAAAACACAACGCGCACACGATCGGCGTCAGGCCTGAGCATATCGATGTCTCCGATCATGAAGGACCATGGCGCGGCACGGTTGGCGTGTCGGAGCATCTCGGCTCGGACACCTTCTTCCACATCAATGGAACCGGTCTTGCCGACGCCCTGACTGTCAGGGCGAGCGGCGAAGTCGGCCTCAATCGCGGCGACACGATCTTCCTGACGCCGCAGGCCGACAAGATCCATCGCTTCGATCAGCAGGGCTTGAGGATCGGATGAAACGGCTGGCGGGGAAGTCGGCGCTGATCACGGGCGCCGCTCGCGGAATAGGCAGGGCATTCGCCGAAGCCTATGTCCGCGAGGGCGCCCGTGTCGCGATCGCGGATATCGACATCAAGCGGGCGCGGGAAGCCGCCGCGGAAATCGGTGACGCCGCCATCGCCGTGGAGATGGACGTGACGCGCCAGGAGAGCATCGACGCCGCCGTGGCGAAGACCGTCGACATGCTCGGGCGTATCGACATCCTCATCAACAATGCGGCGCTTTTCACCGCCTCGCCGATCGCGGAAATCCGCCGCGAGGACTATCAGCGTGTGTTCGACATCAATGTCGGCGGAACGCTCTTTACCCTGCAGGCGGTCGCGCGACACATGATCGAACGCGGCGGTGGCGGCAGGATCATCAACATGGCGAGCCAGGCCGGACGCCGCGGAGAGCCGCTCGTCGCGGTCTATTGCGCCACAAAGGCGGCCGTCATCAGCCTGACCCAGTCTGCCGGCCTGAACCTGATCGAACACGGCATCAACGTGAACGCGATTTCACCGGGCGTGGTGGATGGCGAACACTGGGACGGGGTCGATGCGTTCTTCGCCAAATACGAGCACAAGGCGCCCGGCCAGAAGAAGAGGGAAGTCGGTGATTCCGTGCCTTTCGGACGCATGGGAAAGGCCGAAGACCTCACCGGAATGGCCGTTTTCCTGGCCTCTGACGAAGCCGATTACATCGTCTCGCAAACCTACAATGTCGATGGCGGACAATGGATGAGTTGAAGCCATGACCAAGCTTTCTATCGCAAATCTTTCTGCCATCGATGCGGGTGTCGCCAAGCCTTCCTACAGGCGCGATGATCTTACGCCGGGCATTGTTCATGTCGGGGTCGGGAACTTTCACCGCGCGCACCAGGCAATCTACCTGCACCGGTTGTTCGAGACCGGGCGGGACCTGGACTGGGCTATCATCGGTGGCGGCGTCAAACCCTACGACGCGGCCATGCGTTCGAAACTGAAAGCGCAGGACTGGCTCACCACTGTCGTGGAACTGGACCCCGACGGATTTTCGGCCGGTATCTGCGGGTCCATGGTCGACTTCACCGAGGTGGATCCGAAGGCGCTGATCGGCACCATGACCGGCCCGGAAATCCGCATCGTCTCGCTGACGGTGACGGAGGGCGGCTACTATGTCGATGCAAAGACGGGCGGGTTCGATGCTTCGCATCCGGACATCGTCGCGGACAGTGCCGACCCGACCCATCCGAAGACGGTTTTCGGTATCATCATCGAAGCATTGATGTGCCGCCGTGAAATCGGGCTCCCGCCCTTTACCGTCATGTCCTGCGACAATCTGCCGGAAAACGGGCATGTCGCGCGTAACGCTGTGCTCGGTCTGGCGAAGTGTCGGGATGACGAGGCCCATGACTGGATAGCCAAAAATGTCGCCTTTCCCTGCGGGATGGTCGATTGCATTACGCCGGCGACAGGGCCGCGAGAAATCGCGATCGTACACGACCAGTTCGGCATCGAGGACGCCGCGCCGGTGGTCTGCGAACCGTTCCGGCAATGGGTGCTGGAGGATCATTTTCCGCAGGGGAGACCCGCTCTCGAGACTGTCGGGGTGGAGTTCGTCGACGACGTCGCGCCCTATGAATTGATGAAATTGCGCATTCTCAATGGCGGCCATGCGACCATTGCCTATCCGGCGGGACTGCTCGGCATTCATTTCGTGCACGAGGCGATGCGCAACCCGCTGGTCACGGGCTTTCTCGCGAAGCTCGAACATGACGAGATCATTCCGACCGTGCCGGAAATTCCGGGGGTCAGCCTGACCGGATATTACGAGAAGATCGTCGAGCGGTTTTCCAACGCGGCCGTCGGCGACACGATCCCGCGGCTCTGCCTCGACGGGTCGAACCGGCAGCCGAAATTCATCCTGCCGACGATCGCCGCCCGCCTTGCCGCCGGCCAGTCCGTCGACGGGCTGGCGCTGGAAGTGGCGTTGTGGTGCCGTTATTGCGCCGGGATCGACGAGGACGGCAAGCCGATCAAGATCGACGATATCGCGGCCGAACGGCTCAACAGGCAGGCGCTTGCCGCGCGCGACGAGCCGGGCGCATGGCTGTCGATGCACGACATTTTCGGCGGTCTGTCCGGCGATCCGGTCTTTTCGGCTGCCTTCGCCAAGGCGCTGGCTTCGCTCTGGTCGAAGGGAGTCGCTGCCACCCTGCAAGCCTATATCAAATCCTAGGGCATCCGGTTTCGAAGCATCTCCGGCCGGCGCCTTCCCAAGGGAGGCCGCCGGCCGATTGATTCATGTCATGGCTTGTCGGAGCCCTGCGCGCGATCCTGTATCCAGCAAGTCAGTGTCCTGGACGAGGGAAACGCAAAGTGCAGATGGAACAGGTGCCGACAGACCGGCTGGAGAACTTCCCGGTGACGTTTTTCGCCGTGGTGATGGGCATGCTCGGCCTGACCTTGGCGACGCATGCCGCCGAAACGGCTTTCGGCACCGGCGGCGTCATCTCGATGATCGTGCTGGCGGTTTCCGTCGCCATCATGGCTGCGGTGGCGATGCTCTATACAGCCAAGGTCTTCAGGCACCGTCCTGCCGTGGTCGAGGAGTGGAGCCATCCGGTCAAGGTCGCCTTCTTTCCGACGATCTCGATCTCGACCCTGCTTCTGGCAGTCGCGATCCTTCCCTACAGTATCGAAGCGGCGCATGTTCTCTGGATCGTCGGGACGATCGCACAGGGCGTATTGACGCTCAGCGTCATCGCGAACTGGATCGGCCACCGGACTTTCCAGCAGATGCATCTCGGCCCGGCATGGTTCATTCCGGCCGTCGGCAACGTAATCGTGCCGGTCGCCGGAGCGATGCTCGGCTACCAGGAGATTTCCTGGCTGTTCTTCTCCGCCGGGCTGATGTTCTGGATCATCCTGCTGACGCTCGTGATGAACCGGCTGATCTTTCACGATCCGCTGCCGGCGCGGTTGCTGCCGACGCTCGTCATCCTCATCGCTCCGCCGGCGGTGGCCTTCATCGCCTATTTTCGCATGACCGGCGAAATCGATGCGTTCTCGCGGATCCTGTTGAATTCCGGCTATGTCTTTGCCGCCGTCGTCGCGACACAGGCGCGCAAATTCTCAGGTCTTCCCTTCGCCCTGTCGTGGTGGGCGCTTTCCTTTCCGGTCGCGGCGCTGACGATCGCCTCCTTTCTTTATGCGGGGCAGGCCAGTTCACCGGCGCATGAGTTCGTCGCCGGTTTCCTGCTGGCGGCGCTCTTCGCGATCGTTGCGGTGTTGCTGGTGAGGACCGCGCGCGCAATCGCGTCGCGCAGGATCTGCCTGCCGGAATAGTCGCCGCGCAGGCGACATAGTGATTGTGCCGCACGCCGCCACGGGAGTAATCCGGGTGTCGGGGGCATGCAGTTTTCAGGGAGGAAACCATGAGTACCGATACCGATCGACCGATCAGCCGCTTTCCCGTGCCTAGGCTGGAAGACCTGCCCGAAGACATCCGCCTGCGGGTCGAGGCGGTGCAGGAGAAATCGGGTTTCGTTCCGAATGTGTTTCTTGCGCTTGCGCACCGGCCCGACGAATTCCGCGCCTTTTTCGCCTATCACGATGCGCTGATGGAAAAGCCGGGAAATCTCTCCAAGGCAGAGCGCGAGATGATCGTGGTGGCGACGTCGAGCGCCAACCAGTGCCAGTATTGCGTGGTTGCCCATGGGGCCATCCTGCGTATCCGGGCAAAAAACCCGCTGATCGCAGACCAGATCGCCGCGAACTATCGCAAGGCGGATATTACGCCGCGCCAGAAGGCGATGCTCGATTTCGCGATGAAAGTCTCCGCGCGCAGCCATGACGTTGAGGAAGCGGATTTCGCGTTGCTGCGACAGCATGGCCTGACGGAAGACGACGCCTGGGACATCGCGGCGATTTCCGCGTTTTTCGGCATGTCGAACCGCATCGCCAATGTCACCTCCATGCGGCCGAACGACGAGTTCTTCGCGCTCGGGCGCTGAGGCTTGCGGGAGCCCCGCCGCGCGCATTCGTCTTGTCGGGCGGGGGCTACGTGGCGTATCGGATGGACATGAACAGAGCGGATCGTAAAGAACGCCCCGAATTCCAGGGCTTGAAGCCTCGCTCGGCGAAGCCATCCGACCGCTCGCCCGAACGCTCGATGGAGTGGCTGGTTTCCGGCCTGAATCTGCTCGAACAGGGTATCACGATCTTCGACGCCGATTTGCGGCTGATTCACGCCAATCGCACATTTCTGCGCCTTTACGATCTGCCGGACGAATATTCGGCACCCGGAACGACATTCGAGGCGATCAACCGTTTCCTGGCCGAAAAGGGCGATTTCGGTCCCGGTGATGTCGACGAGCTGGTGCGCGAACGGGTCGAGCGTGCGGAGGCATTCGAGGATCATTATCTCGAGCGCGTGCGTCCGAACGGGATGGTCATCGCGGTCGAAGGGCATGCGCTGGCCGATGGTGGCTGGGTCGCGGTCTATACCGACATCACCTCGAAGAAGAACTCCGAAGCGCTGCTGCGCGAGCGCGCGGACCGGCTGTCTCACAGCCTGCTGGAGCGCTCGGAACAACTCGAAGCAACGAACCGCGAACTCAATGCCGCCAACCGTGCGCTTGAGGAGGTGAGCAGCCGCCTAGCGGAATCGGAGAGCCGCATGCGGACGATCACGCATTCCGTGCCGGCTCATATCGCCTATATCGATCGGGACCTCGTCTACCTCTTTTCCAACAACAAGCTGGCCGACATGCTGGGGTTCGACGATCTGCATTTTCAGGGCCGGCGGGTTTCCGAACTGTTCGACCCCGAAGACCTCGAAGTGCTGATGCCGGCCATCAATGGTGCACTGGACGGGCGGCCCTGTTCGGTCGATTTCCACCCGCGCGACGCCAATGGCGAGCATCGCCACCTGCGGTCCTCGCTGGTTCCGGAAAGGGATGCGAACGGCAAGGTGACCGGCGCCCATATCCTGTCCATCGACGTGACCGAGGAAAAGCGCGCGATGGACCTGATCGTGCATTCCAAACGCATGGAAGCGGCAATCGCGCTCACATCGGGGGTCGTGCACGATTTCTCCAACATCATGACGATCATTCTCGGCAATCTGAACAGGTTGTCAGACCCGGCTTTGGCGGGCGGGGAACGCGAGCGGATTTTGCAGGCGACACGCCGCGCAGTCGAACGCGGAGGGCGGGTCACCGACCAGCTGATGAGCTTCTCGCGCAACGAGGATCTCGTGCCGACCCTGTGCAACCTGAACCGGATCACCGAGGATTTGGTGCGCCTTTTCGCGGCTTCGCTCGACCCGTCGACAACGATCACCGTGACCGATGCGGAGGGCGCGCTCGGCGTCTGCATGGACGAACGCGCCTATCAGGACGCGCTGCTCAACCTGCTGCTCAACGCGCGGGACGCCATCGGTCACGCCGGATCGATATCCGTGGAGATCGCACGGACAGAAACCGGCGACGGCCCGGCGGTCACGGTGGCCGTTCGCGACGACGGGTGCGGTTTTTCGGACGGGACGATCGACAGGGCCTGCGAGGCCTTCTTTTCGACCAAGCAGGGCGGGCGCGGGCGCGGGCTCGGCCTGTCCATGGTTCGCCGGTTCCTGCGGCGTTCCGGCGGCGGGCTGGAGATCGAGAGCGCGCCGGGCGAGGGCGCGGCGATCACGATGACGCTTCCGCTTGCCGGCGATGTGGCCCCGGAGATTGCCGCTCCGCGCGATACCAAGCGAATTGCCGCTCGGCCGGGCGGGCTCGCTGTGGTTCTCGACGACGAGGCGGAAATTCGCGAACTCGTCCGCGGATATCTGCTGAAGGCGGACTTCCAGGTTATCGAGGCGTCGACTGGCGGCGAGGCGCTCGAGCTTCTCGCCAATCTGCCGAAAGTCGCGCTGCTGGTGAGCGACATCATGATGCCGGGATCGACGACGGGGATCGATGTCGCACGCGAAGCGCGGGCGCTTCGTCCGGATTTGCCGTGCCTCCTGATCAGCGGGTTGGCGACGACGCACCCGGCGCTCGGCGAGGCGGAGAGGGAGTTCCACCTGCTCAAGAAGCCGTTCGGTGAAACGGACTTCATCGCCGCGCTCGACGCCCTTTTCGCCGAAGCGCTTCCCGCCAGCGCGGTCGGCGCATGACGGAGGCCGGTCACTATATCGCCGTCATCGAGGATGATCGGGATATCGCGGATATCCTGGAGGCGGCGCTGCAGCGCGCCGGATACGAGACGGAGTCCTTCCACAGTGGCGCGTCGTTCATCCGCGCACTGGCGCGGCGGGAACCCGATCTTTGCCTGATCGACCTGTCGCTGCCGGACCGCGACGGGCTTTCGATCGTTGCCGAGTTGCGCGACCGGCCCCGGATCGCCTCCATCATCGTCAGCGGGCGGGATGAAATCGGCACCAAGCTGATCGGTCTCGAACTCGGTGCGGACGACTACATCGTCAAACCTTTCGACGACAAGGAAATCGTCGCGCGCGTGCGATCCGTTCTGCGCCGGCTCAAGGGGATTTCGGGTCAGGACACGAAACGTCGCGTGGCGCGCTTCGCCGGTTGGACGGCGGATTTCGGGACCTTCGAACTGATCTCTCCAACCGGCGAGCGAAGCAGTCTTTCGGGCGGTGAAGCCGGCGTTTTGCGGGTTTTTCTGGAATCCGCAAATCGGCTCCTGAACCGCGCGGACCTGATGGACCGTCTCGGTATCGACGCCGACACGAATTTCGACCGGTCGATCGACGTGCGGATTTCCCGGCTTCGCGCCAAGCTGGAGGAAGACCCGCGCAATCCGCGTTTCATCAAGACCGTCTATGGCGCGGGCTACCTCATGGTCGCCCAAGTGGAGTGGTCCTGACGCCGCGATTCCTGTCGCGCCGCAGCATTCCTGAAACAATTCGCAACATTCAGGCAAAAATCCCGCAACGATCGGGTGCTAGCTAAAGTCTCGGTTGAACGAGACCAAGTCTTGGACTTGACTGATACCGGTCGATCGGCGGGCGTTGAGGAGCGCAATGCGTCGGCAGGCCATTTTCGGGAGCGCTGGAGGGCGCGACCGGAAAAGGGAGGAAGATAAGCATATGCCGTCCACGGTGCAGGCCGGGGCGAACGCCCCCGAGACCTTTCCGCAATATCTGCTGCTGAACGCGGAGCGCTACGCTTCGCGAACCGCCATGCGGCACAAGGACAACGGCATCTGGAAGAGCTGGACCTGGGCCGAAATGGCCGACGAGATCCGGGCTTTCTCCATGGGACTGGCCGCGATCGGCCTGAAGAAGGGCGACAAGGTCGCGATCGTCGGACACAATCGTCCGCGTCTCTACTGGGCATTCGCCGCCGTCCAGGCGCTCGGCGCGGTGCCCGTTCCGGTCTATGCGGATTCGGTCGCCGAGGAGATGACCTATGTCCTCGATCATGCGGGCGTGCACTTCGCGGTTTGCCAGGACCAGGAGCAGGTCGACAAGCTTCTGTCGATTACCGACAAGCTCAAGGATCTGCATCAGATCGTCTATGACGAGACGCGCGGCTTGCGCGATTACGACCACACCAACCTGCATTCGATCGACGCGATCGAGCAGGCTGGTCGCGATCTGGTCGCCGAGACGGGCGATGCCGACTGGAAGAAGGGCATCGAAGACACCAAAGGCGATGACATCGCCGTCATGCTCTACACGTCCGGCACGACCGGTAAGCCGAAGGGCGTCATGCTGTCCTTCGACAACCTCGTGATTTCGGCGCGCAACGGCAACACATTCGACAAGCTGACGAAGGACGACACCGTTCTCGCCTATCTGCCGCTTGCCTGGGTCGGAGACCATGTGTTCACCTACGCGCAGGCCTATGTTGCGGGTTACAGCGTCTGCTGCCCGGAGAGCCCGGAGACGGTGGACAGCGACCGTCGCGAGATCGCGCCGTCCTATTTCTTTGCGCCGCCGCGCGTTTTCGAAAACCTGCTGACCGCCGTGCTGGTGCGCATGGAGGATGCGGGCAAGACCAAGAAGCGCATGTTCGACTACTTCATGGCGCATGCGCGCCGTGTCGGCGAGCCAATCCTCAACGGCGAGAGCGTCTCCTTTGCGGACCGGTTCAAATACTGGCTCGGGGAACTTCTCGTCTACGGGCCGCTGAAGAACCGGATGGGCTTCACCCGGATGCGGGTCGGCTATACGGCCGGAGAGGCGATCGGCCCGGAGATCTTCCGCTTCTACCGATCGCTCGGCCTCAATCTGAAACAGCTCTACGGACAGACCGAGGCCTCGGTCTACATCACCGCGCAGCCGGACGGCGAAATTCGCGCCGATACGGTTGGCAGGCCGTCGCCCGACGTGGAAATCCGCATCGAGGAAAGCGGCGAGGTAATGTATCGGTCTCCCGGCGTGTTCGTCGGCTACTACCGTAACGACGAGGCGACGCGCGAGACGAAGACCAATGACAACTGGGTCCATACGGGCGATGCGGGGTTCTTCGACCATGAAGGCCATCTGAAGATCATCGACCGGGCCAAGGATGTCGGCAAGCTGAACGATGGCAGCCTGTTCGCGCCGAAATATATCGAGAACAAGCTGAAGTTCTTTCCGAACGTCAAGGAGGCGGTGGCGTTCGGCGACGGGCGGGATTTCTGCGCCGTCTTCCTCAATATCGACCTGACTTCGGTGGGCAGCTGGGCCGAGCGCAACAATGTCTCCTATGCATCCTACCAGGAGCTGGCGCAGCACGCCCAGGTCTACGCGATGATGGAGGAGCATGTCCGGCAGGTGAACGAGGACCTCGCATCCGAAGAGATGATGGCCGGTTCGCAGATCGCCCGCTTCCTCGTTCTCCACAAGGAGCTCGACGCCGATGACGGCGAGCTGACGCGCACGCAGAAGGTGCGCCGGTCGTTCATCGCGGAGCGCTACGCGCCGTTGATCGATGCGCTCTATGACGGCTCGACGGAGAAGTTTGTCGATACCGAAGTGACCTTCGAGGACGGGCGCAAGGGCAAGATTTCCGCGACCGTCCAGATCCGCGACATGGAGCGGCTGCCGGTTGCCGGCGGGCACAAGGAGGCGGCGGAATGAACGTGCATATGCGTGAGGATATGTCGCTGCATTCCATGCGGGCTGATGACGGCATCGCCAAGGGTGAGGAACTGCTCAAGGTCGATAACATCTCGCTCTCCTTTGGCGGCGTGAAGGCGATCACGGACATCTCCTTCGACATCAGGAAAGGCGAGATTCGCGCCATTATCGGGCCGAATGGCGCCGGCAAGACCTCGATGCTCAACGTCATCAACGGCTTCTACTACCCGCAGGAGGGGGTGATCACCTTTCGCGGCAAGAGGCGTCGCCGGGTTCGCCCGCATGAGACGGCTCGGGAAGGCATCGCGCGGACGTTCCAGAACATCGCGCTGTTCAAGGGCATGTCGACGCTCGACAACATCATGACCGGCCGGATCACGCTTCAGAAGCGCAACATGTTCTGGCACGGGCTGTGGACGGGGCCGGCCGAACGCGAGGAGATCGAGCATCGCGAGGCGGTAGAGAGGATCATCGATTTCCTGGAGATCGAGCATATTCGCAAGACCCCGGTCGGCAGGCTGCCCTACGGCTTGCAAAAGCGGGTGGAACTCGGACGGGCGCTCGCGGCGGAACCGGCCCTGCTTCTCCTCGACGAACCGATGGCGGGCATGAACCTCGAGGAAAAGGAGGACATGAGCCGCTTCATTCTCGACGTGAACCAGCAATACGGCACCACGATCGCGCTGATCGAACACGACATGGGCGTCGTCATGGACCTGTCAGACCGCGTCGTGGTGCTCGATTACGGCAAGAAGATCGGCGACGGCACGCCGGACGAGGTGCGGAACAACCAGGACGTGATCGATGCCTATCTGGGAGTGCCGCATGAAGAAGCGTGACCGCGTGCATGGCGAGGGGAGATTGATCGGTTGAGCCCAGCGATCCTGAATTTCATCGAGACCTGCCTCAACGGGCTGATGGCCGGCGTGATGTACTCGCTCGTCGCTCTCGGCTTCGTCCTGATCTTCAAGGCGTCCGGCATCTTCAACTTTGCGCAGGGTGTCATGGCGCTGTTCGCGGCGCTGACGCTGGTCGGGTTCCAGACCGGGCAGGTTCCGTTCTCGCATCTTATCAACGCGATTTTCGGGACGGATATCCATCACTGGGGCGGCGGCATGCCGACGATCCTCGCCATTGTCCTGGCAATGGGCGTGATGGTTCTTCTCGCCTTCCTGCTGGAACGATTCGTGCTCAAATACCTCGTCAACCAGGAGCCGATCATCCTGTTCATGGCGACCATCGGCCTGGCCTACTTTCTCGAGGGGCTGGGCGATCTGATGTGGGGCGCCGACATCAAGCGGATGGATGTCGGGCTGCCGTCGGGCGGATCGTTCTGGTGGGAAGACCTCACCCGCGCCTGGGCTCCGGCGGATGCGGATTATTACGGGATGTATATCGACACGCTCGACGTCTCGGCCGCCATCATCGCTGCGATCCTCGTGACGGGACTGACCCTTTTCTCGCAATATACGGCGACCGGCCGGGCGCTGCGCGCGGTCGCCGACGATCACCAGGCGGCCTTGTCGGTCGGTATCTCGCTTCGCCGCATCTGGGTCATCGTCTGGTCGCTGGCGGGCTTCGTGGCGCTTGTCGCCGGCATCCTGTGGGGCGCGAAGTCCGGCGTGCAATTCTCGCTGTCGCTGATCGCGCTCAAGGCGTTGCCGGTGCTCATTCTCGGCGGGTTCACCTCCATTCCCGGCGCCATCGTCGGAGGGCTCATCATCGGGGTCGGTGAAAAACTGGCCGAAGCCTATGTCGGGCCTTTGGTGGGCGGAGCCATCGAGAACTGGTTCGCCTACATGCTGGCGCTCGCCTTCCTGCTGTTCAGGCCGCAGGGCCTCTATGGCGAAAAAATCATCGAGAGGATCTGAGCCCAATGCTTTACCGCGAGGCCGGTGATTTCAAGACCACATACCGGGAGGACAACCAGACCTTCCCGATCAAGTCGGAACGCTATCTCTTCTGGGGCGCGATGCTGATCGCGTTCTGCGTGGTGCCCTTCTTCGTCAATTCCTATTGGGAAAAGTCGGTCTTGGTGCCGCTGCTGGTCTGGTCGCTGGTGGCGCTCGGGCTCAATATCCTGACGGGGTATTGCGGGCAGGTCTCGCTCGGCACCGGCGCGTTCATGGCTGTGGGGGCGTTTGCCTGCTACAAGCTGATGACGGCCTTTCCGGGCATGAGCATCTTTTTCGTGGTGATCCTTTCGGGCGGCGTCACGGCGCTGGTCGGGATGCTGTTCGGTCTGCCGTCGCTCAGGATCAAGGGCTTCTATCTCGCGGTCGCGACCCTTGCCGCGCAGTTCTTCCTGATCTGGGTCTTCAACAAGTTCGCGTGGTTCTACAACTACTCGGCATCCGGCCAGATCACGGCGCCGGAGCGCACCGTCTTCGGCATCATCGTCACCGGTCCGAACGCGGCGCCATGGGCGACTTACCTGTTCTGCCTGACATTCCTTTTCATCTTCGCGTGGCTGGCGCGCAATCTGACGCGCGGCCGGATCGGCCGGTCATGGATGGCGATCCGCGACATGGATATCGCGGCCGAGATCATCGGCGTCGAGCCGTTGCGGGCCAAATTGTCGGCGTTCGCCATGTCGTCCTTCTTCATCGGCGTCGGCGGGGCCCTGTTCTTCTCGGTCTATCTGGGGGCCGCCGAAGTCACCGAGGCGTTCGGTATCGACAAGTCGTTTCTCGCCCTTTTCATGGTCATTATCGGCGGGCTCGGCTCGATCCTCGGGTCGTTCCTCGGCGCGGCTTTCCTCGTGCTGATGCCGGTTTTCCTGAAGAACCTGTTCGTCGGATCGCTCGGATGGCCGACCGATGTCGCCGCGCATATCCAGATCATGCTGATCGGCGGACTGATCATCTTTTTCCTCATTGTCGAACCGCACGGGCTCGCTCAGCTCTGGCGGCTGACAAAGGAGAAGCTGCGCCTCTGGCCGTTCCCGTACTGACGGGCGCGATCGCGGCGCAAACCCTTTTTCGGAAGGGAGGAGAATGTCGAAAAACCGGAGGAGTTACGACATGAGACTGACGAAAATCGCAACAGTCGCGGCGGTCGCCGCGATGATGGGTGCGGGACCGGCCCTGGCCGACCTCGTGTTCCCGTCTCTCAGCTACCGCACCGGACCCTATGCGCCGAACGGCATTCCGTTCGCCGACGGTTACGCGGACTATCTGACGCTTATCAACGAACGCGATGGCGGCGTCGGCGGGGTCAAGATCGACAATCCCGAGTGCGAGACCGGCTACAACACCGAAAAGGGCGTCGAGTGTTACGAGTCGACGAAGAATGTCGGCACCGGCGCGCTGATCTACCAGCCGCTCTCGACCGGCATCACCTATCAGCTCATTCCCAAGGTGACGGCCGACGGCATTTCGCTGCACTCCATGGCCTATGGCCGTACATCGGCGATGAACGGCAAGGTGTTCAAGTGGGTGTTCAACTATCCGGCCAATTACTGGGACGGCGCGACCATCGCCGTGCATCACGCGGCCGACATGGAAGGCGGCAGCCTCGACGGAAAGTCGATCGCGCTCGTCTACCACAACTCCGCCTATGGCAAGGAGCCGATCCGCACGCTTGAGGAAATGTCCAAGGAAATGGGCTTCAAGCTGACGCTCATTCCGGTCGACCATCCGGGCCAGGAACAGAAGTCGCAGTGGCTTCAGATTCGCCGCGAACGTCCGGACTATGTCTTCATGTGGGGCTGGGGCGTGATGAACTCCGTGGCCATCCAGGAAGCGGCGAATATCCGCTATCCGATGGATCACTTCATCGGCATTTGGTGGTCCGGTTCCGAGCAGGACGTGCTGCCGGCGGGCGATGGCGCCAATGGCTACAAGTCGCTGAACTTCACGGGCGTCGGCACCGATTACCCGGTCTTCGACGACATCCAGAAATATGTCGTCGATGCGGGCAAGGCAGCCGGTGACGGAACCAATCTCGGCACGGTCCAGTACAACCGCGGCATGTATGCGGCGATGCTTGCCGTCGAAGCGGCCAAGAAGGCCCAGGAGCTTGCCGGCCATGCCGACATCAATGCCGCCGAGATGCGCGACGGCATGGAGGCTTTGGACGTGACCGACGCGACGCTCGAAGCGCTCGGCATGCCGGGCTTCGGCCCGACGGTGAGTGTCGATTGCGCGAACCATGGCGGTTCGGGCGCGGCGCTCGTCCAGCAGTGGGATGCATCCGCCAAGACGTGGAACGCGGTGACGGAGTTCATGCCGTCCGACCGTGAACTCGTCACCAAGCTGGCGATGGAGGACTCGGAGGCCTTTGCCGCCGAAAACAATATCGAGCCGCGCGCCTGCGAATAGGCCCAGCCTGAAACACCGGGACCGGCGTTTGTCGCCGGTCCCATCCAACCCTTTCCGGACGAACCGCCATGCTGCAAAAGGCCGAAGAAACCGCACCCCTTCTCGCGGTCAACAATATCGAGGTGATCTACAACCACGTGATCCTCGTGCTGAAAGGCGTGTCGCTCAGCGTGCCGCGCGGCGGGATCGTCGCGATCCTCGGCGCGAACGGCGCCGGCAAGACGACCACGCTGAAGGCGATCTCCAACCTGTTGCGCGCCGAGCGCGGCGAGGTGACCAAAGGCACGATCATTTTCGACGGGGCGGAGATCCAGGACCAGTCGCCGTCGGATCTCGTGCAGCGCGGGTGTATCCAGGTCATGGAGGGCCGCCATTGCTTCGGCCATCTGACCATCGAGGAAAACCTGATGACGGGCGCCTTCACGCGCAAGGACGGGCGCGGCGCGATCGCCGCCGATCTCGAGATGGTCTACGACTATTTTCCGCGGCTGAGGGAGCGTCGCAAGAGCCAGGCCGGCTATACGTCCGGCGGCGAACAGCAGATGTGCGCGATCGGCCGCGCGCTGATGTCGCGTCCGACCACCATTCTCCTGGACGAGCCGTCCATGGGGCTGGCCCCGCAACTGGTGGAAGAGATCTTCGAGATCGTGAGCAATCTCAATACCAAGGAAGGGGTGACCTTCCTGCTTGCCGAGCAGAACACCAACATCGCCCTGCGTTACGCCACCTATGGATACATCCTGGAATCGGGCCGCGTGGTGATGGACGGCGAGGCGAAGGACCTGCGTGAAAACGAGGATGTGAGGGAATTCTATCTCGGCATCGGCGGCGAGGGCCGGAAGTCCTTCCGCGATGTCAAACACTACAAACGACGCAAGCGCTGGCTTGCCTGAGGGCGGCGGCGAAATCGACGGGCAGTACCATGAGCGAGTATTTCGACGAACTGGAAACGCGCGATATCGAGGTGCGCGAGCAGGCGTTGTTCGAACGTCTGCCGCATTTCCTCGCCGCTGCGGTGGCGGTCACGCCGGGATGGCGAAACCGTCTTGCCGACATCGACTTGAAAGCCGTTTCCTCGCGCGAAGCACTGGCAGCACTTCCGGTCCTGCGCAAGCCGGAGCTGATGGAAGCGCAGGCCGCCAAGCCGCCATTTGGCGGGTTCGCCGATCCGACGACGCTTGACGGCAGCCGCGTCTTCATGTCGCCTGGTCCGGTGTGGGAGCCGCAACCGCCCGGGCTCGACCCCTGGCATTGTGCGCGCGCTTTCCATGCCGCGGGTATCCGCAAGGGCGATCTGGTGCACAATGCGCTTTCCTATCACATGACGCCGGGCGGCTTCATCCTCGACTCCGGTGCGCGTGCGTTGGGCGCGCGCGTCTTTCCGGCTGGCGTCGGCAATACCGAGCAACAGGTCGAGGCGGCGGCGTTCCTGAAGCCGAATGCCTATGCCGGTACGCCGGACTACCTGAAGGTGATGCTCGACAAGGCTGACGAGACCGGCCACGACCTGTCGTCTATCAGGAAGGCGCTTGTCTCGGGCGGAGCGCTGTTTCCTTCGATGCGTGCGGACTATGCCGAACGCGGTGTCGCGGTCATGCAGGCCTATGCCACCGCCGATCTCGGCGTGATCGCATATGAATCGATGCTCGACGGTCAGCCGTTGCCGGGCATGATCGTCAGCGAGGACATGATCGTCGAAATCGTGCGACCGGGAACGGGCGAACCCGTGCCGGCGGGCGAGGTGGGCGAACTCGTCGTCACATCGTTCAACGCGGCCTATCCGCTGATCCGTTTCGGAACGGGCGACCTGTCGGCCGTTCTCGACGAGCGGTCTCCATGCGGGCGCACGAACATGCGTATCAAGGGATGGATGGGGCGCGCCGACCAGCGGACCAAGGTCAAGGGCATGTTCGTCGATCCGAAGCAGGTCGATGCGGTGGTCAAGTCGGTGCCCGGCATCGCGCGGGCCAGGCTCGTGGTCGATCGTGCCGGAGACGGCGACGCCATGACACTGATGGTCGAGGCCGCGCCGGGCGCGTCGCCGGATGTCGAGGCCTTGAGCAACGCGCTGATTGCCCATACGAAGCTGAGGGGGGCGGTGGAAATCGCTTCCGGGCTGGCCAATGACGGCAAGGTGATCGACGACCGGCGGGACTATTCGAAATAGGACAAGGCGTTCCGGCCCGCGGGTCTAAGCCGGCCTTCCGGGGCGGGCGGCGGCTTGCCCGGATACGGGACAAGGATCGAAAGGGAGGAAACATGCGCGAGATCGGGCATTTCATCGGCGGAAAACGCGTGGCCGGCACGAGCGGCCGTTTCAGCGACGTCTACAATCCGGCGACCGGCGAGGTCGAGGCGAAGGTCGCGCTGGCCAGCGGCGCTGAGCTGAATGCGGCGATCGACAACGCCAAGGCGGCGCAACCGGCCTGGGGCGCGACCAATCCGCAGCGCCGCGCGCGTGTCCTGATGAAATTCGTCGATCTCCTCCATCGCGACATGGACAAGCTTGCCGAAGCCCTGTCGCGCGAGCACGGCAAGACCCTGCCGGATGCGAAGGGAGACGTGATCCGCGGGCTGGAAGTCGCCGAATTCTGTATCGGCGCACCGCATCTCCTGAAGGGTGAATTCAGTGAGGGCGCGGGGCCCGGCATCGACATTCATTCCGTCCGCCAGCCGCTTGGCGTGGTGGCGGGTATCACGCCGTTCAACTTTCCGGCGATGATCCCGATGTGGAAATTCTGCCCCGCGGTCGCGGCCGGCAATGCATTCATCCTGAAGCCTTCGGAGCGCGATCCGTCCGTGCCGATGATGCTGGCCGAACTGATGCTGGAAGCAGGCCTGCCTGCCGGGATCCTCAATGTCGTCAATGGCGACAAGGAAGCCGTCGATGGCATTCTGGATCATCCGGATATCGAGGCGGTCGGTTTCGTCGGCTCGACGGCGATCGCCGAATATGTCTATTCGCGGGGCTGCGCTGCGGGCAAGCGGGTGCAGTGTTTCGGCGGGGCGAAGAACCACATGCTGATCATGCCTGATGCCGATCTCGATCAGGCCGTGGATGCGCTCGTCGGCGCGGGCTACGGCGCGGCGGGCGAGCGTTGCATGGCCGTCTCCGTGGCGGTGCCGGTCGGCGAGGAGACGGCGGACCGGCTGATGGAAAAGCTCACGCCGCGTGTCGAGAACCTCAAGATCGCGCCCTACACCGCCGGCGACGACGCCGATTTCGGGCCGCTGGTCACCAAGGCGGCGCATGACCGGGTCAAGGGCTACGTGGACAAGGGGGTGGAGGAAGGCGCCGATCTCGTCGTCGACGGCCGCGATTTTTCCATGCAGGGCTACGAGGACGGTTTCTTCATCGGCGGCTGTCTCTTCGACAACGTCACCAAGGACATGACGATCTACAAGGAAGAGATCTTCGGTCCGGTGCTTTCCGTCGTGCGCGCCAAGACCTACGAGGAAGGGCTCGATCTCGCGATGAGCCATGAATATGGCAATGGTGTCGCGATCTTCACGCGGGACGGCGATGCGGCGCGCGATTTTGCGGCGCGCATCAATATCGGCATGGTCGGGATCAATGTGCCGATCCCGGTGCCGCTCGCCTATTACACGTTCGGTGGCTGGAAACGCTCGGGCTTTGGCGATCTCAACCAGCATGGGCCGGACGCATTCCGCTTCTATACCAGGACAAAGACGATCACGTCGCGCTGGCCGTCCGGCATCAAGGACGGCGCGGAGTTCGTCATTCCGACGATGGGCTAGGCGATGAATTTCGAGCTGACGGAAGAACAATGCGCCATCCAGGAGATGGCGCGCGCCTTCGCGGATGACAATCTCGCACCGAAGGCGATCGAATGGGACGAGACGGGGCATTTTCCCGAAGATGTCGTTCGCTCCGTCGGCGAATTGGGGCTTGCCGGCATCTATGTTCGCGAGGATGTCGGTGGCTCCGGCCTTGGCCGGCTCGACGCGGCGCTGATCTTCGAGGCGCTGGCGCATGGCTGCCCCTCCATCGGTTCCTTCATCTCGATCCACAACATGGTCGCCTGGATGATCGACCGTTTCGGCACCGAAGAGCAGCGGCAGGCCTGGCTGCCGAAACTGTGCGCGATGGAGCTGATCGCGTCCTACTGCCTGACCGAGCCGGGCGCCGGGTCCGACGCGGCGTCGCTCAAGACGAAAGCCGAGCGCGACGGCAATGGCTGGCGGCTGAACGGCGCCAAGGCCTTCATCTCGGGCGGTGGGCATTCCGACCTCTATCTCGCCATGGTGCGCACCGGCGGTGACGGGCCCAGTGGCGTTTCGGCCATGCTGGTGGAGGACGGCACGCCGGGTCTCTCCTTCGGTGCGAATGAACGCAAGATGGGTTGGCGTGCGCAGCCGACCGCGCAGGTTCAGTTCGACGACTGCAAGGTGCCGGCGGACCATCTCCTCGGTGAGGAAGGCAAGGGGTTTCGATATGCCATGGCGGGCCTCGATGGCGGCCGGCTTAATATCGCGGCAAGCGCGCTTGGCGCGGCGCAATCGGCGCTCGACAAGGCGCTGGCCTATGCGAAGGACCGCAAAGCGTTCGGCAGGCCGATCGCGGATTTCCAGTCGCTGCAGTTCAAGCTGGCGGATATGGAAACCGAATTGCAGGCGGCGCGCATCTTCCTCTACCAGGCGGCGTCGAAGCTCGATGCCGGTGCGCCGGATGCGACGAAGCATTGCGCCATGGCCAAGCGTTTCGTCACCGACACCGCCTTCAATGTTGCCAACGAGGCGCTGCAAATTCATGGCGGTTACGGCTATCTCGTCGATTTCGGCATCGAGAAGATCGTTCGCGATTTGCGCGTGCACCAGATTTTGGAAGGCACCAACGAGATCATGCGCGTGATCGTCGCGCGCCAGATGCTGGCGGAGAACTGAGGTGAGCATCGACGAGGACATCCATATCCGCGAGGCGGGGCGTTGCGGGCGGATTACGCTGACCCGGCCAAAGGCACTGAATGCCCTGAGCTACGATATGGCGATGGCGGTCGACGGTGCGCTGGACCGCTGGGGCGATGGCGGCGCGGTCGATCTCATCCTTGTCGATGCGGAGGGTGACCGGGCCTTTTGCGCCGGGGGCGATGTCGCGGAACTCTATCGATGCGGTCTGGATGGTGACTATTCCTATGGCCGAAAGTTCTGGGCGGACGAGTACCGGATGAACGCCAAGATCGGCGAGTGCGCCGTTCCTTATGTCGCAATCATGGACGGGATTGTGATGGGCGGAGGCGCCGGGATTTCGGTGCATGGCACGCATCGCGTCGTCACCGAACGCTCGATGATCGCCATGCCGGAAAGCGTCATTGGCCTGATCCCCGATGTGGGCTGTTCGCTGCCTCTGGCGCAGGCTCCGGGACATCTGGGCGAGTTTCTGGCCATGACCGGGTGGCGGATGAATGGCGCCGACGCGATTCATGCGGGCTTCGCCGATATCGAGGTCGCTTCGGCCGATCTTGCCGAACTGAAGTCGCAACTTGAGAAGACAGTCGATCCGGCCGCGATCGGCGCATTCGCGCGCGACGGAAACGAGGCGACGCTCGCGCCCCATCTCGATGCCATCGACCGGCATTTCGGCCAGGAAACCGCGCTCGACTGCCTGTTGTCGCTGGAGGCCGATCCGTCGGATTTCACCCGGAAGGCGGCGGAGATGATCCGCCGGGGCTGCCCGCTTTCCGTTGCATGCTCATTCGAGCTGGTTCGAAACGCGCGGACGCTGGCGAGTGTCCGGCAAGCGCTCGTCCACGAATACCGGTTCACGTTCCGCGCGATGTCGGACGGAGATTTTCTGGAAGGCGTGCGGGCGCAGGTGATCGAGAAGGATCGCGATCCGAAATGGCAGATCCGGCGGCTGGAGGATGTGTCGCGGGCAAAGATCGACGCCATGCTCGCGCCGCTCGGAGATGACGAACTGGAAATCTGAGGGAGGAGACCGCATGAGCAGGATCGCATTCATCGGCCTTGGCAATATGGGACTGCCGATGGCCGTCAATTTGGCGAAGGCCGGTCACGAGTTGCATGTCTTCGACACGGTCGCCGCTGCTATCGAGAGCGCCGAGGCGGAAGGCATGATGGCCGCCGCGAGCGCGGCGGACGCGGTTGCCGACGCCGAGATCATCGTCACGATGCTGCCGAACGGTCCGATCGTGTTGAAGGTCTTCGAGGATATCGTACCGGCGGCGCAGAAAGGCGCGGTGATCATCGATTGCTCGACGATCGACGTTGCAAGCGCAAAGAAGGCGCATGCGATGTCCGAAGCCGCCGTCCTTCTGCCTCTCGATGCACCGGTCTCCGGCGGGATCGCGGGTGCGGCGGCCGGGACGCTCACCTTCATGGCGGGAGGCTCGAAGGAGGCTTTCGCCAAGGCCGAGCCGGTACTGGGCGTCATGGGTGGCAAGCTGGTCCATTGCGGTGAGGGCGGGGCCGGACAATCGGCCAAGATATGCAACAACATGCTGCTCGCCGTCTCGATGATCGGGGCCTGCGAATCCTTCGCGCTGGCCGAAAAGCTGGGCCTGTCCGCGCAGGCGGCCTTCGACGTGATATCGACTTCTTCGGGCTTTTGCTGGTCGGTCAACAAATACTGCCCGGTTCCCGGCATTGGCCCCGAAAGCCCTGCGGACAACGACTACAAGCCCGGCTTTGCCGCCGAACTGATGCTGAAGGATCTCGGCCTTTCGCAGCAGGCGGCGGGAGAAGCGGGGCAAGCGACCCCGATGGGCGAACACGCCATGCATCTGTACGAAACCTTCCTGAAGGAAGGCGGTGCCGGCAAGGATTTCTCGGGTATCATCGAGTATCTCAAAACAGCCGCGCGCGGCTGACGGGAAACAGGGAGGAACGCATGAACCTCGGTATGTCCGACAGGGTCAGGCCGCTCGTGGAGCGGGTCCGCGCGATGATCGAGGACGAGATCGCGCCGCTCAGCGACGAATACGAGGCCGAGGTCGGGCAGCATCCTTCGGGAAAAAGGTTCGCGCATACGGACCGGCAACTGGAAATCCTCGACGAACTCAAGACGAAAGCCAAGGCGCGGGGGCTGTGGAATTTCTGGTTGACCGACAGCGAGAAGGGCTATGGCCTGACGACCGTCGAATACGCCTATCTTGCCGAGGAAATGGGCAAGGTCGATCTGGCGGCCGAGGTGTTCAACTGCTCGGCTCCCGACACCGGCAACATGGAGGTCTTCGAACGTTACGGCAGCGAGGCGCACAAGGCGCGCTGGCTGGCGCGGCTGCTCGAGGGCGAGATCCGTTCCGCCTATCTGATGACGGAGCCGGGCGAGGCGTCGTCCGACGCGACGCAGATCGCCATGGCGGCACGGCGCGACGGCGACGCATGGATCCTGAACGGCGAGAAATGGTGGGCGAGCGGGTCCGGCGATCCGCGTTGCGCCGTCTATATCGTCATGGCCTGCACCGATCCGGATGCGGACAAACACAGCCGCCATTCCATGTTCGTCGTGCCCGCCGACACGCCGGGTATCGAGGTGCTGCGGCCGATGCATGTCTTCAATCACGACGACGCGCCGCATGGGCACATGCATATCCGGTTCACCGATGTGCGCGTCGCGGCGGAAGACCTGATCCTCGGCGAGGGGCGCGGCTTCGAGGTGGCGCAAGGACGGCTCGGGCCGGGACGCATCCATCATTGCATGCGGGCGATCGGACAGGCCGAAAAGGCGCTGGAACTGCTCTGCCGCCGTGCGCTCGGGCGTGAGGCTTTCGGGCGCCGGCTCGCCGATCTCGGCGCGAATTACGACATCATCGCCAATGCGCGCATGGAGATCGAACAGGCGCGGCTGCTTTGTCTGAAGGCGGCCTGGATGATGGATACCGAAGGAACGCGCGCCGCCCAGCCCTGGATCAGCCAGATCAAGGTCGTCGCGCCGCTGATGGCGCTCAAGGTCATCGACGAGGCTATGCAACTGCATGGCGGCGCCGGGATCAGCCAGGATTTTCCGTTGGCCAGGATGTGGGCCCGGGTGCGCACGCTCCGTTTCGCCGATGGGCCGGACGCGGTTCACCGGCGGCAGGTGGCGCGCATGGAACTGCGCAAATATTCGAACGCCAAGGTCTGAACCGTGCCGCACGCCTCGGCGCAGCTCGATACCGACGCGATCGCCGCATGGCTGACGGCCAATCTGCCGGGCTTTCGCGGCCCGGTCACGGCCGAGAAGTTTCCGAGCGGCCAATCCAATCCGACGTTCCGGCTGGAGACGCCCGGCGGGACCTATGTGCTGCGGCGGAAGCCGCCCGGCACTCTGCTGAAATCGGCGCATGCGGTGGACCGGGAGTTCCGTGTCCAGAAGGCGCTGGCACAAACCGATGTCCCCGTCGCGCGGATGCATGTGCTTTGCGAGGACGACAGCGTGATCGGGTCGGCCTTCTATGTGATGGAAGAGGTGCATGGACGCAATTTCGACGATCCGCGCCTTCCGGGCGTCGATCGCGCCGTGCGCTCCCGCATCTATGACGAGATGAATCGTGTGCTCGCTGCGATCCATGGGGTGGATGTCGACGCGGCCGGGCTGGGCGATTTCGGTGCGTCGGGGAACTATTATCGACGGCAGATCGATCGCTGGTCGAGGCAATATCGCGCAAGCGAGACGGAAGAAATCCCCGACATGAAAGCGCTGATGGGCTGGCTCGATGCGAACGCGCCGGAAGATGACGGCCGGCGCGCGCTGGTGCATGGCGACTACCGGATCGACAATCTGCTTTTTGTGCCCGAGGGACCGGAATGCCTGGCCGTGATCGACTGGGAGCTCTCGACGATCGGCCACCCTTTCGCCGATCTCGCCGCCGTGATCATGCAATGGCGCTTGCCCGCCGGCGCGGAGGCGCGGGGCCTTGCAGGCGCCGATCGCGAGGCGCTTGGCCTGCCGTCGGACGAAGCGTTTGTCGGGGCCTATTGCCGGCGAATGGGGATCGCGGCGATCGACAATTTCGGGTTCTATCTCGCCTTCAGCTTTTTCCGCATGGGTGCGATCCTACAGGGGGTGAAGAAGCGCGCGCTTGACGGCAACGCGTCCGATCCCGAACGCGGCCTGAGGCTTGGTGCCTATGTTCCGCAATTTGCCGCTTACGGACTGGATGCCGCGCAAAACGCATGATGCGGATGTCGGTTCATGATGTCCGCCGGGCCAACCCCTTCAGGCGAAGGCGCAGGAGACGCTGCCGAACGGGCCGAAATCCGCGTGGATTTCGCTGCCCTGCGGGCATTCGACCGGTCTGATGAACGAGCCCGACAGAATGATCTGCCCCGGCTCTATCGCCTGTCCATACACGGCCATGCGATGCGCCAGCCAGACAATGCCGGTGACCGGATCGTTGAGCACGCCCGCGCCGAGGCCGGTTTCCTCCACCTCGCCGTTGCGCGAGACGATGGCGCCGGCCCAGCGCAGATCGAAGGCGTCCACGGCGTGTTTCTCATTGCCGAGCACAATGCCGGCATTGGCGGCATTGTCGGAAATCGTGTCGCAGATCTTGCGCGTCGCACCGGTTTCCGGGTCGGCGCGAAGGATGCGGGTGTCGAGGATTTCGAGCGATGGGGCGACGTAGTCGGTGGCGGCGATCACGTCGTCTCGCGTGACGTCGGGCCCCGCGAGCGGCGCCTTCATGACGAATGCGATTTCGGCCTCGATGCGCGGCTGGATGTATCGGCCGGCGGGCACTGTCGCACCGTTGTCGAACAGCATGTCGTCGAAGAGGACGCCGCTGTCGGGGATGTCGATGTTCAAAGCGGACTGCATCGCCTTCGAGGTGAGACCGATCTTCCAACCGATCACCTTGCGGCCGGCTTCCAGCTTGCGGCGGACCAGCGCGGCCTGAACGGCATAGGCATCGTCCATCGACATGTCGGGATGGCGTTTGGTCAAAAGTCCGATCTGGGCGCGCGCCTCGTCAGCCAGGAAAAGGTCATTGGCGGCGTTTTCGATCTCGGTTTCGCTGAGGCTCATATCTCGTCCGCCACGCCGTTTGACAGGATACCGATGCCCTCGGCCTCCACTTCGACCACGTCTCCGGGTTTCAGAAACAGGGGCGGATCAAAGCGGGCGCCCGCGCCTGTCGGCGTACCGGTGACGATGATGTCGCCGGGAACCAGCGTGGTGAAGGTCGAGATATAGGCGATCTGCCGGGCGACAGGGAAGAGCATGCGGCCGGTCCGGTCGTCCTGTCGTGTCTCGCCGTTGACGCGGGTGGTCAGGTGGACATCGACGATCTGGGATGGATCACGGAAAGGCACCAGCCACGGCCCCATTGCGCCGGACGAATCGAAGTTCTTGCCCTGTGTCACGTTGAACTTTGCATGGCGCACCCAGTCGCGCAGCGTCCCCTCGTTACAGAGCGTCAGCGCAGCGATATGACCGAGCGCATCGTCCTCGGGAATGTGACGGCCGCCACGGCCGATGACCACCGCGATTTCACCCTCGTAATCGAGCTTGTCGGACGCTTTCGGCCGGATCAGCGGCTGGTCGTGTCCGGTGAAGGATCGCGGGAAGCGCACGAAGAGCGACATGTTGGGCGGCGCGTCCTGGCCGTCCTTGTATTCGGCGTTGCGGTCCGGAAAGTTGACGCCAACGCAGATAATCTTTTCCGGTGCCGGCACCGGGATCTCGTACTGGAAAGTCCCAGCGTCATGGGTCACCGGGCGGCCCTTCGCCGCCTCGACCAGCGTTTCGAGCGCTCCCGCCTCGATCACCTCGCGAAGGGTCGGCCATTGCGGGAAGTTCGGCGACAGCGCGATCATGCCGCCCTCTGCGACAGCGCCATAGAAGCTTTGGTCACCGGCGGAAAAGGTTGCGATGCGGTCAGCCATGCGGCGTCTCCAGATTGCGGGCGATCTCGACGATGACATCGCCGGCGGTTTTCACGTCCTCCTCGGTTGCAGAGAACGCTCCGACGGTGAAACGGATCACGAGAGCGCCGTCGACGCGGGTCTGGGTCAGGTAGATGCGGCCGTCGTCGTTGATCGCCTGGACCAAGGCGAGGTTGAGTGCATCGGGTTCCGCGCCGTCGCGCATGTAGCGGAAGGAAAACAGTGAGAGGACCGGATCGGTCACGATCTCGAAGTCCGATTCGGCGCCCAGCCGCCTGGCGAGCGCTCCGGACCAGTCGACATGATTGCGGATCATTTCGCGCAGGCCGTCGAGGCCGTAGGCGCGGACAAGGAACCAGATCTTGAGCGCGCGGAACCTTCGACCAAGCGGCACCGACCATTCGGAATAGTTGATGATGCCCTCGGCGCCGTGGGTCTTCAGATATTCCGGCTGGATCGCCAGCGTGCGCACGAGATCGTCCGGCGAGCGGATGAAGTGTGCCGAGCAGTCGAACTGCGCGCCGAGCCATTTGTGCGGATTGAAGACGACGGAATCGGCGTCTTCGACACCTTCCCAGTAATGACGGAATTCGGGGCAGATCATTGCCGCGCCGGCCCAGGCCGCATCGACATGGACGTAAAGGCCGTGTTCGCGCGCCAGCGGCATGATCGCGGTCAGGTCGTCCATCGCGCCGACGCCGGTGCCCCCGATACAGGCGATGATGCCCGCCGGCAGGAAGCCGGCCGCGATGTCCGCGCGGATGGCTTCGTCGAGCGCATTGGCGTCCATGCCGCGGTTTGCGCCTGTTACCGGTATGCGGCGCAGATTTTCCTCGCCGATCCCGGCGACCCATATTGCGCGGTCGATGGAGGTGTGGACCTCGCGGGAGCAATAGACGCGGAGCTGCTTCTGGCCGGCGAGACCGGACGTATTGCCGGCCCAGCCGAGCGCTCTTTCGCGCATGGTCAACACCGCAGCGAGCGTGGCCGAAGATGCGGAATCCTGGATGACGCCGGCAAAGCCTTCCGGCAGACCGATCGCCTGGCGCAGCCAGTCGAGCACGACCGTTTCCATCTCGGTCGCGGCAGGGGAGGTCTGCCACAGCATGCATTGGGGCGCGACGGTGGAGACGAGATACTCTGCGAGCACCGATGCGGGCGCGGCATTGGCGGGGAAATAGGCAAAGAAGCGCGGATGCTGCCAATGGGTGATGCCAGGCATCACGATCGTCTCGAAATCGGCGAAGATCGTTTCCATCGACTCGGCGGCATCCGGCGGCGACACGGGCAGGGCCGCCGCGACTTCACCCGGCTTCGTCTGCGCGCGGACCGGCCGGTCGCGGAGGCCTTCGTGGTAATTGACGGCCCAGTCGGAGACCCTGCGGCCCCATTGTGCGAAATCGCTCCAGCGCATGATGTCTCCTACGGCGCGACGATGGGTTGGGCGGCGAGGCTCGGTTCGAGCACCTCGGTGCCTTCGAACAGACTGCCTTCCTCGAACCAGGAACGCGGCGCGGGTGCGCCCCAAAGCGTCTGGCGCTGCGGATCCTTCAGATCCCACTTGATCGGTTCCAGATCGGGATCGACCGTCTGGTAGTCCGAGCAATAGATCTCGATGCGATGGCCGTCGGGATCGCGGATATAGAGGAAGAAGGCGTTGGAGATGCCGTGGCGCCCCGGGCCGCGTTCGATATTGGAGACCCAGCCCGTCGTCGCCATCAGGTCGAGCAGGTCGATGATGTTGAGCGGGGTCGGCACCCAGAAGGCGGTGTGGTGCAGGCGCGGGCCGCGGCCATTGGTGAAGGCGATGTCGTGCACGCCGCCCTTGCGGTGCGTCCATGCGGCCCAGAGCCGGCCGGTCTCCTCATCGGCGGTGTATTCGGTCACCCGGAAGCCGATCTCGTTGTAGAAGGCGACGGATTCATCGACATTCGGCGTGAAGCAGTTGAAGTGATCGATACGCAGCGGCTTCACGCCCTTGTAGAGCTTGTATTGCTGGTGGATCGGCGGCAGCCGGTCCATGCGCGAATAGAATTCCAGCGGGATGCCATGCGGGTCGCGGGTGCGGAAGGTGCGCGACTGGTAGGGGCGTTCGACCCACTCGACGGGCAGGCCCTTGCCCTTGAAGAAGTGCTCTGCCTTATCGAGGTCTTCCTCGTCGAAGACCTTGAAGCCGAGATCGCGGGCGACGGCGGTTTCGCCCTTGCGCAGCAAGATGCAGTGATGGCCGCGTTCCTCCATGGCGCGCAAATAGATCGTGTCGGCGTCCTCATCGGTGACCTGCAGGCCGAGCGTATCGACGTAAAAGGCGCGGCTTTTTGCGAGATCCGTGACCGCGAGTTCGACATGCGACAGGCGAACGATGTTGAAGGGCGGATAGAGGACAGGTGCGGGTATCGACATTGATTTTCTCTTCGAATGAACTGCGCCGCGTTTCAGGTGACGGGGAAGATCACGTTGGTCTGCCCCGTGCCGGAGCTCGGGAAGTACTCCGTTACAACCTCGCATTTGCCCTTATAGGCGTCCCAGCCGAGCGCGCCATAAAGCATCGCCGTATCGTGCATCGCGCCTTCGCCCGAACAATGGTGCGCGTAGTCGCCGAGCATCTTCAGGAAGGTGGCGTGATCGCCGCGCTTCCACATGTCCAGCACCATGAGGTCGACCTGACGGTTGAACTCGGACGAGATCGTGAAGGTGCCGTTGTTCGGCGCATAGTCCTTGTTCGACCAGATCTTGTGGGAGAGCGAGCCGGAGGCGAGGAGCAGAACTTTGGAGTCGCTGGCATCGACGGCGGCGCGGATCGCTTCGCCGACGATGCGGCTTTCGTCATGGTCGTGTACGGTGCAGAAGGCCGAGACCGAGACCACTTTCATGTCATGCTCGCGGCTCATGAAATGCATCGGGACCAGCGTGCCATATTCGAGATCGAGCGAATCCAGGTGGTGGGAAAGCGTGTAGACGCCGAGATCTGTCGCCTTCTGCGCAATGGCGTCGCCCAGGTCGGGATTACCCGGGTGATCATAGGGCATGTCGCGGATGAACTGCGGAAACTCGCTGGAGGTCAGCAGGCCCTTGAAGCGGTGATTGGCATTGATGTGGAAGCCGGCATTCACCAGCCAGTGCGTGTCGCAGATCACCGCCGTATCGGCGCCGAGCGCCTTGGCGCGACGGGCGATTTCGAGATGCCCGTCGATTGCCGGCTGGCGTTTGCCCTTGATCGGCCCGTCCTGTTCCGACATCTGCAGCGTCGGCACATGCGTGACCTTGGCGGCCAGTACGATTTCACCCATTTTTGCGCCTCCCCGTTGGTCTTGTTGCGTTGCCTATCACTTACCGAGCTGCGGAATATGATGGTGGCCGGTGGCGAAGCCGATATGCTTCTGCTCCATGTAGAATTCGAACGACCAGTCCCCGCCGTCCCGTCCGATGCCGCTCGCCTTGACCCCGCCGAAGGGGGTCGGCAGATGACGCACATTCTCCGAATTCACCCAGATCATGCCGGCCTCGAGCTTGTTGGTGAAGCGCAGCGCCCGCGTCAGGTCGTTGGTCCAGACATAACCGGTCAGGCCGTAGTCGACGCCATTGGCGATCTCGAGCGCCTCGTTCTCGTCGGTGAATGTGATCGCCGTGAGAACGGGCCCGAAGATCTCCTCCTGCGCGATGCGCATGTCCGGCTTTGCGCCGGTAAACAGAGTCGGCTTGACGAACCAGCCCTTGTCGCCGGTCGCTTCGCCGCCGGCGGCGATGGTGGCCCCTTCGGACTTCGCGATATCGAAGTAGGATGTCACCTTGTCGAGATGGGTCTTGTGGATCAGCGGACCGATTTCGGTTGCGGGATCGAGCGGGTGGCCGACCCTGATGCGATTGACGCGCTCGACCAGCTTGTTCTGGAAGTCCTCGGCGATGCTTTCCTGCACCAGCAGCCGCGAGGAGGAGGTGCAGCGCTCGCCGTTCAGCGAGTAGATCATGAAGATCGCGGCATCGAGTGCGCGGTCGAGATCGGCGTCGTCGAAGACGATGACAGGGTTCTTGCCGCCAAGTTCGAAATGGACCCGTTTCAGGGTGTCGGCGCCCTGTTTCATGATCATTGAGCCGGTCTTCGATTCGCCGACGAATGCGATGGCCTTGATGTCGCGGTGCTCGGTCAGCGCCTTGCCCGCCTCCTCGCCGAAACCGTTGACGAGGTTCCAGACACCGGCGGGCAGACCGGCCTCCTCGGCGATTTCCATCAGGATGCGGGCGGTGACGGGCGAGAATTCGGCCGGCTTGTGAACGACCGTGCAGCCGGCGGCGAGCGCCGGCGCGATCTTCCATGTCGAGAGCATGAAGGGTGTGTTCCAGGGCGTGATGATGCCGACCGGACCGATCGGAACGCGCGTGGTGACATTCATCAGGGTCGGCGAGGGAAGCGTCTGGCCGTCACGGGCGGATGGTGCGCGGTCACCGAAGAACCGGAAATTCTCCGCGCCGCGCAGGGCCGCCTTGGACATGAAGCGATGCGTCTGGCCGGTATCCCAGCATTCGGCGATGGCGATCTCGTCAGCGCGCGCAACGATGCGGTCGGCGATGCGGTGCATGATCTTCTTGCGGTTCGTGGCATCGAGATCGCGCCAGGCCGGAAAGGCCTCCTTTGCCGCTTTCGCGGCCGCATCGATATCTTCCGCGCCGCCGCGCGCCACCTTGCAGATCAGGCTCTCGTCGACGGGCGAGTGATTGTCGAAAGTCGCGCCGGATGCCGCGGGACGGGCCTCGCCACCGATCTGGTTGAGGATGCCGTCCTGCCTGAAACGGGCAAGATAGGTCTCGAGTTTTTCGAGGTTCTGTTCGAGCGAGGACAAGAGGTCAGCCTTCCTTGAGATGGTCTCTGATCGTGTTCAGTTTCGGGCTCAGTTCCGGGTCGATGTCGCGCATCTCCATCGAAAGAGCCATTGGACGCGAGGCGAGCGCTGGTGCGAGGAATTCCCTTGCCGCTGCAAAGAGGCGCTCCGTCGCCATCTTGCGGGCCTCAAAGGAGCGTCCGCCGCGCAGGCGCACCGATATGTCGATGTAGCCGTGACGCGGGTCGCCGTCGGCGATTGCCACATGATCGGCGCGGAATGCGCGAACGCGGATACCCGCCATTGGAAAAACGCCGGTTTCGATGCCGGTCTTGCGCAGCAGTTCACACAGGGCGGCGATATCGACCGTTTCTTCGAGATTGCCCGAATAGTCGATGGCGATATGCGGCACGGACCCCTCCCAGGTCGTCAATATAGTTAACTTGTTAACTTCATGGGCGTGACGAGTCAAGTGACCTTGGGTGAAGATGGATATTGCACTTGCGCGTCCCGAAAGGCACAAGGTCTGACATGGACGAACAAGAAAGTGACGGTGTGAAGCCGGTTTCCATTTCGACGGAAAAGTCGCTTCCGATTGCTCTCTTGCGCGCCCGCGAAAGCGTTATGGGCCCGATCCGCGCAATGCTGGCCAATGCCGGTGTCACCGAACAGCAGTGGCGGGTGCTGCGGGTCCTGGACGAAAATACCAGCATGGATCCGACGGAAATCGCCGAACGGTCCTGCCTTTTGCTTCCGAGTCTGACGCGCATTCTCCAGACCCTTGGCGAAAAAGGCTATGTCGACCGTTCGCCACATCCGACCGACGGGCGGCGGCTGAGGATCACGATCACGCCGTCGGGCCGGAAATTCATCGCGTCCAACATGGCCGAGAGCGAGCGGATTGCCGCGCGCCTGGAAAGCCATCTCGGCAAGGACAAGATGGAGATGCTGCTCGATCTCCTGAACGAACTCGACGGCTTGCGGCTCTGACGTCCGGTTCCGCTTTTTGCGCAGGCGTTATATATATACAAACCGACACAGAATATTCGGGACTATCCGATGGCCGGCCAGACGGACACGGTAATCGACGCGATACTGACTGCCATCGATGATGGCGAGATCGGTCCGGGCGAGGTTATCGACGAACAGGCGCTGATCGCGCGGCACGGCGTTTCGCGCACGCCGGTACGCGAAGCGCTGATCCGGTTGGAGACCGCGGGTCTCGTGCAAAGGCATGCCCGCAGGGGCGCGGTGCTGTTCAAGCCGACGCTGGAGGAATTTCTGGGCATCATAGAGGTCCATGCGCGGCTGGAGGCGCAGGCGGCAGGCCTTGCCGCGCGCCGGCTGACGCCCGGTCTCGCCAAGGAGCTGGAAGATATCGTTTCGGCTTGCGAAGCGCATGCGGAGGAATATGGCAGCAGCCGGCCGGAGGACTATTACCGGCTCAATCTGCGCTTTCACGAGGTGCTTGCGCGGGCTTCGGGCAATCCCTTCCTGATCGACCTGATCAAGATGAACGCGCGAAAACTGATGGGCTATTACCGCGCGCGCTACCGCTATCCCGGTTCAGTGGAGGCCTCGGCGAAGGAGCACCGCAAAATCGCGGAACTGGTCACCGCGCACAGGCGCGAGGAAGCGGAAGCCGCGATGGAGAGGCATTTCAACTATGACCGGGGAACGGTCATGGACCTGTTGGCCGCCGTCGGCTAGCGCAAGTCAAATAAGAATCGATACATCAGAATCGGAATGCACGTTCGAGCCAAAGGCGAGAGCCCGCGCGCTTTGATTCCATAGCAGCCTGAAATGCACTAGGCGACGGCCTGCTCGAAAAAGCGGGCGATGCTTTCGGCGAATTCCCGGTAATCGGCGGTATCCCTGAGGGACGAGCGGGCCTTGTCCATCACGCCGGCATCCAGTTTTTCGGAATATTCCTCCACCAGTGCCGCGACGAAGTCGGAGGTCATTTCCGGGTGGTTCTGGGTCGTGAAGACGCGGTCGCCTATGGCGAAGCCGCCGACCGGACAGGCCGCCGATGCGAGCAGGACGCGGGCACCCTCGGGCAAATCCGTCACCTGCTCGATATGCGCGCCATACTGCGCGATCTGGTCGCCGACGGGTTCCATCCATGCGGGTCGATCCACGACATCCGACCTGGTCAGGCCGAAGACCCATCCTCCCGGATTGTGTTCAACCTTGCCGCCAAGCGCCAGCGCGATGGCCTGATGACCGAAGCATGCGCCGAAAAGCGGGATTTTGCGCGCAACGATCTCCCGGATCGTCGCGAGCAGCCGATCGATCCAGTCGGCGCCATCATGCACCGAGGCGGGGCTGCCGGTGATGATGAAGCCATCGAAGGCCGCAAGATCGTCGGGAAAGACGCCGTCCTTCACGGAATAGGTTTCGCAGCGCCAATCCGGGCGTGCGCGGTGAATCAGCGCGGCGAATTTTTCGCCGTCTTTCGGATGTGCTTGCGCAAAGGCGCTCTCATCCGTGTTGGTCATCAGGATCGCGAGGTGCACGGTCGGCCCATAAAAACTGGTTTACATATTTATGAGGTCGCATAATATACATAAAACGGCAACTGGAAAGGATGCATCGTGACAGTCTGGGTTCCGACCGATGACGGCCATGCCGATCTTTCCAGTCACGACACTTTCGTCGATGGCCCTCCGCACAACACTTTCGCGCGCATGCGCAGGGACGATCCGCTGAGCTGGACCGAGTGGGCCGGTGGCGAGGGCTTCTGGTCGGTCACCCGGCATGAAGACATCCTCGCCATGAACGGCAACACGCAAGTGTTCTCCTCGGCGAGGGGCATCCGCATGGAAGACCAGTCCTACGAGGAATATCTGGCGCGCCGCACCTTCCAGGAGACCGATGCGCCGGAACACATGAAGACGCGCATCAAGGTGGCCAAGGCGTTTTCGAAGCCGGTTATCGCCGGCTTCGAGCAGGATATTCGCGACCTTTGCGACGAGATCCTCGACCAGGCGTTGCCGCTCGGCACGTTCGACGCGACGAAGGAGATCGCGCGACAGCTGCCAATGCGCATGCTGGGCCGGATCATCGGCACGCCGGACGAAGACCTGCCCTGGCTGGTCGAGAAGGGCGACGCGCTGATCGCCAATACCGATCCGGACTTCACCGATCACGTGCTCGACAGGATGGACACGGACGAATACCGGATGATGCCCTTCAATTCGCCGGCCGGGGCCGAACTCTACGAATATGCCCGGGACCTGATGGAGAAAAAGGCGGCCGCCGGCGACACCGAAGGCGTATTGCACCTGATCCTGCAGCCCGGCCGCGACGGCGAAACGATTTCAGAGACCGAGTTTCGCAACTTCTTCTGCCTGCTGGTCGCCGCGGGAAACGATACGACACGCTATTCCATCGCCGCCGGCATTCAGGCGCTTTGCCATCAGTCGGAACTGCTCGATCAGATGCGGACGGATGAAACGGTCTGGGAGACCGCGCCGGACGAGATCATCCGCTGGGCGACGCCGGCGCTCTATTTCCGCCGCACCGCGACGCAGGATTTCGAGCTTCACGGCAAGACGATCCGCGAAGGCGACAAGGTGCTGTTGTGGTTCGCGTCGGGCAATCGCGACGACGCGGTCTTCGACGCGCCGTTCCGCGTGGATATCCGCCGCACGCCGAACAGGCACATGTCCTTCGGCCAGGGCGGGCCGCATGTCTGTCTCGGCATGTGGCTGGCAAGGCTGGAAGTGCGGGTCCTGTTCCAGGAACTCGCCCGCCGCATCCGGCGGATAGAGCCGGCGGGACCACACAAATTCCTTCGTTCCAATTTCGTCGGTGGTATCAAGAGCCTGCCCGTCACAGTGGAAATGGCTTGAGGACAGTGTCATGAGAACCAGACTGCGCGCCGTCTTTTGCGATCACCTGAGCATAGTCCGGGGCAAATATCTGCCGGGTTCGAAAATCGGCGACGCATCGACGCGATTCTGCCGCTCGACATTCGGAGTGCATTACGATCGCGATCTTCTGAACGCGCCGGGCGCAATGATGATGCAGGGCATGCCCGACATGGAGCTGAAATGGCGCCATGACGACATCCGCGACAGCTGGGACGCGGACACGAAGATCGTCATCGGAGATTTGTATGACGATGCCGGCGAGCCACTGGAACTGTGCCCGCGCGGGGCGCTGAAACGCGCCGTCGCCGACTGGCGGAAAAGGGGCCTTTCGCCGAAGGTCGGGATCGAGCTCGAAGCCTATGCGCTGGTTGCCGACGAGAAGGGCAGTCTTGTGCCCTATGACAGTCCCGGCGGCGTGGTCTACGGCACCGGCCCCTTCGCCGATCCGTTGCGATTCAACGATCGCATCTGGGAAGTCGCCGACGAGCTGGGCTTCTCGCTCGACATGGTGACGGCGGAATACGATTCGCCGCAGTTCGAATACACGCTGACCTTCGACGACGCGGTGAAGGCAGTGGATGATATCGTGCTGTTCCGCCTGATGGCGCGCGAAATCGCGCTGGAATACGGGGTCATCCTGAGTTTCATGCCGAAGCCGATCGCCGAATGCGGCGGGTCGGGCATGCATATCAACTTTTCCTTTGTCGACGAGACCGGCGGAAACGCGTTGTCGACGGGCGAAAAGGGCGGGCCCGACCACATGAACGATCTCGCGCGGGGGTGCCTCGCTGGGCTTTTGCACCATCACAAGGGATTGGCGGGGCTTATCGCCCCGACGGCGAATTCCTATCAGCGCCTGCAACCGGGATCGCTGTCCGGCTACTGGCGCAACTGGGGTGGCGATCATCGCAACGTGACGACCCGCATCTCGTCCGAAGGCGGGCCGAAGGCAAGGCTCGAACACCGCACGGCCGATGCGTCGGCCAATCCCTATACGGCGACGGCGGCGATCCTGCAGGCGGCGCGGCTCGGGGTGGAAAACGGTTACGCGCTGCCGCCGATGGAAACAGGCGACGGTTTCGACCGGACCGATGCCAAGGAAGGCACGGCGATCGATCTGAAAGGCGCGGCGGCCGACCTGAAGGCGGACACCGTTCTCGCCGATGCCATCGGCGCGGGCCTGGTCGCCAACCATGTCTTCATGAAGGAAAAGGAAGCGAAGAAGACGCGCGACCTGGAAGGTGACGCGTTGCGCGATTTCTACGTCTATTTTGTGTGAGGCCGGAGCGATGAAAGTAACCTGGAAACTGGCCGACGGCCGCGAGATAACCGGAGACGTGGCCAGCGGCCTCAACCTGATGGAGGCGGCGGTGGCGAACAATGTGCCGCATGTCGTCGGCGAATGCGGCGGCAATCTTTCCTGCGCCACCTGCCATGTCTATGTCGACGATGCCTGGCAGGACGCCACCGGCGAGGCCGGCGAATACGAGGATGCGATGCTCGATGTCGCGGAGGCGGAGCGCCTGTCGTCGAGCCGGCTGTCCTGCCAGATCACCGCTTCGGACGAACTCGACGGCCTGGTTCTGATCGTTCCCGAGCCCTGATCCCTTTCAAATGAAATCAGCTGGAGACGCCGCCCTCTCTTCTGAGGGCGTCAGGTGTTGACCGCATAACAAATTGACGTCGACAAGATAACGCGATCTTGGCAGTGTCAAATTGTTGCGGCGACGGCTTCCGTCAAACAGCGGAAAAGCCCGCATCAAGCGCATCGACGATTTTCCGAACGTCTTCATCGGTCAGGATCAGGGGCGGGGACATGATGATGTTGGGGCCGGAAACGCGGACCATCACGCCAGCCTCGTAGGTTGCCTCGTAGATCTTGCCGATGGTCGCCTTGTCGAGCGGCGTCTTGGCCGCGCGGTCCGAAACCAGCTCCAGCGCGCACATCAGGCCGTGGCCACCGCGCACATCGCCGATCAGGTCGTGTTTTTCGGCAAGGCCTTTCAAGCCGGCAAAGAGTTCCGCGCCGCGTGCGCCGGCATTGGCCGCGACATTCAGGCGTTCGGTCTCCTTCAGGCAGGCGACCGCCGCGGCCGCGCCGACCGGGTGGCCGGAATAGGTATAGCCGTGGCCGATGGCGCCGCGCCCGGATGTATCCTGTTCGAAGACTTCCGCGATCTTGTCGTTGAGCATGACGGCGCCGAAGGGGAAATAGCCGTTGGTGATCGCCTTGGCGGTCGACATCATGTCCGGCTTGACGCCCCAGTGGCGTGAGCCCGACCAATCGCCTGTCCGGCCGAAGGCGGTGATCACCTCGTCCGCAATCAGCAGGATGCCGTTTCGGTCGCAGATTTCGCGAACCATCGGCATGAAGCTGGAATGGGGCGGAATGACGCCGCCCGCGCCCAGAACCGGTTCCATGATGAAGGCGGCGATGGTGCCTGCCCCCTGGAATGCGATCTCGTCTTCCAGCGCCGTGGCGCAGAGTTGCGCCAGCTTTTCGGGTTCCGTCTCGTTGAACGGGTTGCGGTAGGTATAGGGTGCCGGAATATGGAAGCAGCCCGGCAGCAGCGGTTCGTACTGGGTGCGGAAATTTGCGTTTCCGTTCACGCTCGCGCCGCCGAAATGGGTGCCGTGATAGCCCTTTTTCAGGCTCAGATACTTGGTGCGCCCCGATTCGCCGCGGACCTTGTGATACTGGCGTGCGAGCCGCAGCGCGGTTTCGACGCTGTCCGATCCGCCGGATGTGAAGAAGGCGCGGGTGAGGCCGTCGGGCTCGAAGAACTCACGCAGCATCCAGCTCAGTTCGATGGCCTGGTCGTTCGAGGTGCCCCGGAAGGTCGAGTAATAGGGCAAGGCATCCAGTTGCGCGGCGATTGCCTGCTTGATCGGTTCGCAGGAGAACCCGAGATTGACGTTCCAGAGGCCGCCGACGGCATCCAGTACTTCCTTGCCGTCGATATCGCGGATGCTCACGCCGTTGCCTCCGACGACGATCTTGGGCGGATTGGCGAGGCTGTCGGCCGGATGCGCCATCGGATGCCACATGTGCCGGGCGTTGTTTTCCTTCAGGAAGTTGGAATCCTTCATGGCATCCTCACTGTGTTGAGTTCGAGCAGCGCCAATGCGGCGGCGTAGCTCTCTTGCGGTTTGCGGACATCGAAATGAACGGTACGAAGCCCGGCCGTCTTCGCGCCCTCGATATTGCGGCGCTGGTCGTCGACGAAGACGCATGCGTCCGGCGGCAGGCCCAACGCATCGAGACAGGCTTCATAGGTGCGCGGATCGGGCTTCAGTATCCCTGTATAGGTGGCATCGACAATGACGTCGAAGTCGCCGAGGAAGGGCAGCTTCTCACGGAAATCGGCCCCGTAGAAAAGATCGAGTTCGTTCGAAAGGATCGCGAGCTTCACGCCGGCGGATTTTGCCGCGGCCAGCGTGTCGCGGAATTCCGGCCGGATCACCGCTTCGGGATCGCCGCCGCGCGCCGCGCGCACGAAATCCGCCATCTTCGTCCAGTCCGCGCCGACCAGCGCGCCGGTTTCCCGGGTCCGTCGCATCCAGTAATCGCGTTCGGACATCCGGTCTGCCTGCATGTCCTGCCAGAGCGGGTCGTTGTCCGGGTCGAACGGCCCGCGCCATGTCAGGGTGCCAGGCGCAAGGCCAAGCGCGGCCTCGCTGAGGTCGTGGGTCTCGAAAAGCGTGCGCGTGACGACGCCGCCGAAATCGAGGATCAGTCCCTGAGGGTCAGGCCGCGTCATGCCACAACCTCTCGAATTCCTTCGGCGCCGCGCCGCCGAGCGCCCGGGAGACTGCGACACCGCCGGATTTCAGAGCGGTGACGATCCTGTCGCGCATCTCCTCCGTGGCGCGCGCGCAGGGCAGCGCCACGGCGAGCGTGCCGGTCGCCCGGCCGTCCGAATCGAAGATCGGCACTGCGAAAGAGAAGACATCGGATTCGAAGCCCTCGTCGGAGGTGCTGTATCCGCGTTCTCTCGCCATTTCGACATGGCGGAGCAGAGCGTCCGGGTCCGTGATCGTCTTGTCGGTGAAGCTGCGCACCGGTTTTTCGGCCACTTCGCGCAGAAGATTGTCCGGGCCGAAGGCAAGCATCGCGAGCCCCGAAGAGGTCGCGTGCAGAGGCAACATCTCGGCTGCGTCGAAATAGACCCGCGTGCCATGGATGGCGACATCGGCGTGATAGAGCGGCGACATGATGTTTCCCTGCAAGAGCGAGACATGCACCAGCTCTCCCAGCTCCTCGGACATGGCACGCACGATGGGGGCCACCGCCTTGCGTGCCGGAAATGTGTGCTCGCGGACATTCGCCAGACGCAGGATCGCGGCGCCGAGGCGGTAGTTGCGGGTCTGAGGATTCTGTTCGAGGAAGCCGTTCTCTTCCAGTTCGCTGAGATGGCGATAGACCGTCGCCTTGTCCTGTCCGGACATGCGCTTGAATTCGGTCAAGCCGATTTCCGGCTTGGTCACCGAGAAATAATTAAGCAAATTCAGGGCTTTGGTAATCGTGCCCATGGCGGTCCGCGTTTCCTTGCTTCGGTCTTGTCGCCGCGACCGGCGCCGAATTGCCAGCAATCGTTGACAGAAAACAAATTCACGATCAATATATTTTTGCACCGTTGGTTTAAATAATGAACCAGTCGGCGACAACAGGGAGTGGTGACCATGATCAAGAATTCCATCGCCGCCGGCGTATTTGCCGCGGCAGCAATTATGGCCCCGTCCATGGCGGCGGCCGAGTATCCCGAAAAGCCCGTAAACTTCATCGTGCCGTGGCCTCCCGGCGATCTCGAGGACGTTCTGACCCGCATGATCGCCGAGGATTTCCAGGCCGAGTACGGCGTGGCGGCGGCTGTCGTGAACAAGCCGGGCGGCGGCGGCGGACCCTTCCCGGGCGCCATCGAAGTCGCCAATTCGCCGGCCGACGGCTACACGATCGGGTCCTTCGTGATTGGCGTCCCGGTGGTTGGCCACACGATCGATATCCCGGACCTGACGCCGGCGAAGTTCGATCCGCTCGGCATCTTCCTCACCTATCCCTTCGTGATTGCAACCAGCAATGACGCGCCTTATTCCTCGATGGAGGAACTGGCCGCCTACGCCCAGGACAACGACGTGGCACTCGGCCATTTCGGCGACGTGCTGACGCCGACCCAGGTGACCAAGGCCTTTGCAAAGAACGCCGGGTTCGAATGGGGTTCCGACGCGGCCTTCGACGCGCTGGATTGCAACACGCTCGCCTCGGGTGACGCGGATGTGATCAACACGACGCTGCAGCTGATCCTGCCCTGCCTCGATCAGGTGAAGGTGCTGACCGCCATCACCGACGAGCGCATTCCGCTGGTTCCGGACGCACCGGCCATCGGCGAACTCGACGACACGCTGAACATCGCGCTGTGGAACGGGCTGTTCGTGACCAAGGACACGCCGCAGGATGTCCGCGACAAGATCATCGCGGTCGCCAAGAAGACGGTGATGAGCGAACGCGCCCAGGCCGTCGCGAAGGAAACCGGCGCCTTGATCTACTGGCAGGATGCCGATGAAAGCGCGGCGCGCATCGATGGCGACATCGAGACAGTCGAGCGCATCGGCGAAATCCTCGGACAATAAGACCTTGACGGGCCCGGCATTGCCGGGCCCGTTTTGTATCGACCATCGGGATAGCGATTGTGGAAAGCGAACGCGAACGACGATTTCCGGGACCGAGACGGGGGCAGCTTCTCTTTGCAATAGCCCTGCTTGTCTTCGCCGCGTTCCTGCTGTCGCAAACGCCCAGCCAGACCCGCTGGGTGGCGAAGACGGATTTCTTCGCCCAGCCACGTTTCTGGCCGGCGGTCGGCCTGATTTCCATGGTTGTTCTCGGCGGATTGCATCTGGTCGGATTGCCGTGGCGGCGCTTCCAGCGTGCGGATTTCATCGAGGCGCGCAAATGGTCGACGGCCCTCGAATACGCGGCGTGGTTCATGGCTTATGTATTTGCCGTGCCCGTGATCGGATATCTGCCGACAACCGTGATCTTCGTGCCGCTGCTTGCCCGGCGGCTCGGATATCGCAGCGCCAGGATGCTGCTGGCGAGCATCATCTTCGCGGTCGCCACGGTGGTGGTATTCAAGAGCATTCTCGCCGTGAAGATTCCCGGCGGCATGATCTACGAATATCTGCCGGGTGCGATCCGAAGCTTTTTCATCCTGAATTTCTGATGGCGCCATGGACCTGATCCTGTCGAGTCTCGAAATCCTTGCGCGCTGGGACGTGATCCTGGCGCTGGTCGTCGGCTCTGTCGGCGGTGTGCTGATCGGCGCAATTCCCGGTGTCGGACCGGCGGTCGCCATCGCGATCCTTCTGCCGGCAACTTTCTCGATGGATCCCATCGTCGGCCTGACCGTGCTGCTCGGCATCTACGGCTCGTCGATGTATGGCGGGGCGATTCCCGCCGTGCTGATCAACACGCCCGGCACTGCCGTCAACGCGCTGACCACCTATGACGGCTTTCCTATGACTGCGCGCGGCGAGCCGCGCCGGGCGCTTTCCCTTGCCTATTCCTCGTCCTTCTTCGGCGGCATCGTGTCGGTGATCTGCCTGATCCTGTTCGCGCCGGTGCTGGCGAAGGTGGCGCCGATGTTCGGCAGCCGCGAAATCTTCCTCGCCGCGCTGCTCGGCATCATTCTCGTCATCGTCGCGCATCGCGGCCAGAGCCTGATCGCCGGCGCGCTCGCCGGCTTCGGCATCTTCATCCAGACCATCGGGCTGGAACCGGTGAAATATTCCAAGCGCTTCACCTTCGACCAGTCCTTCCTGTCGAGCGGGATCGACCTGATCGTCGTGGTGCTCGGCCTGTTCGCGCTGAGCCAGGCCTTCGTGCTGCTCACCAGCGAGGACGAGAAGATCCGCACGACGCGGTTACGCGGCGGGCTGTTCCAGGGATTTCGCGAATTGGCGCGCCACCCGCGCGTCGCCTCCGTTTCCGCCGGTTTCGGCGTGATCATGGGCATGATCCCCGGTGTCGGCGAATTCACCGCGCAGTTCCTGTCCTACACCTATGCCCAGAAGACCTCGAAGCGCCCGCAGGATTTCGGACACGGGTCCTCGGAGGGGCTGATCGCCGCCGAGACGGCCAATAACGCCGTGCCCGCGGCGGCCATGGTGCCTCTGCTCGCGCTCGGCATTCCGGGCGAGGCGCTGACGGCAATGATGCTGAGCGTGTTCTACGTGCACAATGTCGTGCCGGGGCCAGGCCTGTTCCAGAACTCGATGGATTTCATCGTCGCGCTCTACATGGCGCTGCTGATTCTCAACGTGCTCGTCGTGGTCTTCCTTCTGGTCGCCACGCGGCCGTTGATCCAGGTCGTGAAAATCCCGAACCGCTTTCTCGGTCTTTGCGTCCTGACGCTGTCCTTCGTGGGGGTTTATTCCCTTCGCAACTCGGCGACGGACTGCATCATGGCCGCCGTGTTCGGCATGATCGGCTATGTGCTGAAGCGGCTTTCGCTGCCGATCGTGCCGATCATTCTCGGCATGGTGCTTGGCGGCATCATGGAGGTGAAGCTTCGCGCCGGCATGGCCCGGGTGAAGGAGCCCTTCGATTTCATCGACCGGCCGGTCGCGATGATCCTGTTTCTCGCGATCATCGCCGTCCTCGTCATTCATGCCCGGCATGTCTGGCTCGACCGCAAATCGCTCAAGGAGGCCGAATGGCAGACCAAGCACAGATCGACGCGCTTCGGCGCACTCCTGTTCCGCCGCAAGGGCTCCTTGTCGCGGGCGCGCGGCAGGAAGGTGAAGGCGCGCCACTCGACGTCATATCGCCGATCGACGGGACGCGACTGACCACAATCGCAGACGCCACGCCGGCCGAAGTCGACCGCGCCGTCGCCTCGGCGCGCGTGGCCTTCGAGGATCATCGATGGGCCGGACAGCCGCCGGCGGAGCGCAAGAAGGTCATGCTCAAATGGGCGGAGCTGATCGAGCGCGAGGCGCTGGAACTCACCGTTCTCGGCGTGCGCGACAACGGCACCGAGTTCGCCATGGCTTTCAAGGCCGAAGCCGGGTCTGCCGCCGCGACGATACGCTATTACGCGGAGGCGCTCGACAAGGTTTATGGCGAGATCGCACCGACGGCCGACACGCATCTCGGGCTCATCCATCGCGAGCCTGTTGGCGTCGTGGGGGCTATCGTTCCCTGGAATTTCCCGCTGATGATCGGCGCATGGAAGCTCGGACCGGCGATCGCCGCCGGCAATTCCGTGGTTCTCAAACCGGCCGAAACCGCGTCTCTGACGCTGCTGCGAATCGCTGAACTGGCGCTTGAGGCCGGGCTGCCGGAGGGCGTGCTGAATGTCGTGACCGGGCGCGGCGCGGTTGCCGGCGAGGCGCTGGCGCTTTCCATGGATGTCGATGTTCTCGTGTTCACCGGGTCGGGCGCGGTCGGGCGGCGGCTGCTGGAGTATTCCGCGCGGTCCAACCTGAAGCGCGTCTATCTCGAACTGGGCGGCAAGTCGCCGTCGATCGTCTTCGACGACGTGAAGGACATCGCACAGGCGGCGAAGGTGACGGCGAGCGGGATGTTCCGCAATTCCGGCCAGGTCTGCGTCGCCTGTACGCGGCTTCTGGTGCAACGCGGCGTGCAGGACGATTTCGTTTCGGAACTCGCGAAGGCTGCGGACGCGCTGAAGGTCGGCGATCCGCTTGACCAGTCGTCGCAGATCGGTGCGATCAATTCGGAGCGTCAGCTGGAACAGAGCCTCGATTTCGTCGAGACCGCGACGAAAGAGGGCGCGTCGCTCTATCATGGCGGAAAGCGTATCCTGCAGGAGACCGGCGGCTATTACATGGAGCCGACAATCTTCACCGATGTCGGGGCGCGGGACACGCTCGCGCAGCGGGAGGTCTTTGGCCCCGTTCTCGCGGTGACGGGCTTCGACACCGAGGAGGAAGCGGTCGCGATCGCCAACGGGACCGAATACGGGTTGTCGTCGGGGGTGTGGACCAGCGACCTGTCGCGGGCGCACCGCATGATCCGTGCCGTGCGGGCCGGGGTCGTCCACGTCAACACCTATGGCGGTTCAGACCTGACCGTGCCGCTCGGCGGGGTGAAACAGTCGGGCAACGGGCATGACAAGTCGCTGCATGCCTTCGACAAATACGTCGATCTGAAGACAGCATGGATCCAGCTATAGAGACGTTCATCGCTTCATGGAATCGATGAACGTCTCCAACTATTTGTTTTACGCAATTCCGGACGAAAAACCGGTATCCACTTTTTCTGGAATTGCTCCGGAGGAGGACCAATGACCGACAAGACCATTCTCGTCGTCGGGACCTACGACACAAAAAACGACGAACTGTCCTACATGGCGGATTGCATAAGGGGGCAGGGCGGCAAGGTCGTGACGATGGATGTCAGCGTGCTCGGCGATCCGGTCGAGCCAGCGGATCATTCCAAGCATGACGTGGCGGCCGAGGGTGGCAGCACGATCCAGGCGGCAATCGACTCGGGCGACGAGAACCACGCCATGCAGATCATGGCGACGGGCGCGGCGGCGCTGACAGCGCGGCTGCATCGCGAGGGCAGGATCGACGGCGTGATCGTGTTGGGCGGGACGATGGGCACGGACCTCGCGCTCGATGTCTGCGCCGCGCTGCCGCTGGGCGTGCCGAAATTCGTCGTTTCGACGGTCTCGTTCTCGCCACTTCTGCCAGCGGAAAGGCTGGCGCCCGATATCCAGATGATCCTGTGGGCCGGCGGGCTCTACGGTCTCAACTCGGTGTGCAAGTCGTCGCTCAGCCAGGCAGCGGGCGCCGTGCTGGGCGCGGCGCGGGCGGTGGAGCCGCCGAAGCGGGACCGGCCGTTGATCGGCATGACCTCGTTCGGTAAATCGGTGCTTACCTATATGGTGACGCTGAAGCCGGAGCTGGAAAAGCGCGGCTACGAGGTTGCGGTGTTCCACGCGACCGGGATGGGCGGGCGCGCCTTCGAGGCGCTTGCGGCCGAAGGGGCCTTTGCCGCCGTGTTCGATTTCGCCACTCAGGAGGTCGGCAACCACATGATGGGCGGATTGTCCGCCGGTGCCGACAGGCTGACCAATGCCGGCCGCAAGGGCATTCCGCAGATCGTCGCGCCGGGCTGTATCGACCTGATCGATTTCGTCGGCTGGCAGCCCCTGCCGGAGCGCTTTCGCGAGACGCCGTCGCACGCCCATAACCGGCTGCTGACCTCGATCGTCCTGGAGCCGGACCAGCGTCGCGAGGTGGCGCGGGAACTGTGCTGTCACATGGCGAAGGCAGCGGGGCCGGCAGTGTTCCTCCTGCCGAAGGGAGGTTGCCACGAATGGGACCGGCCGGGCGCAGATCTGAACGATCCCGACGGGCTGGCGGCATTCTGCGACGAGATGGAGACAGCCTGTCCGGGCAATGTCGAGTTGAAGGCGCTCGACTGCCACATCAACGATACGGAATTTAGCGAGACAGCTATGGCGATCTTCGACAGCTGGGTCGAGGCCGGGATCGTGGAGAAGCCGGGCGGCTGACGTCGCCCGGTCTTGTAAGCATTGACTTACGCTTTGCTCAGTTCTTTCGCATGTAGCCAGTCGGCGTGCTGCGGTGCGCGCTTGGTCTTCGACCATTCCTCCAGCATGTCCCACTTCACCGAGTCGAGGCGCTTGAGCATTTCCTCTTCCTCCGGGTCGGGGCAGGCCAACTCGATGCGGTGGCCGCTCGGATCGAAGAAATAGATCGAATGGAAGATCGAGTGGTCGGTGACGCCAAGCACGTCGACGCCATTCGCCTCCAGATGCTCCTTGTATTCGATCAGGGTCGCGCGGTCCTTCACCTTGAAGGCGATGTGCTGCACCCATTTCGGCGTGTTGGGATCGCGGCCCATCTCCGGCTTGGTCGGCAGTTCGAAGAAGGCGAGCACATTGCCGTCGCCCGCATCCATGAAGATGTGCATGTAGGGATCGGGCTCATGCGTCGAAGGGACATGGTTCTCGGCGATGGCGAGAACGAAATCCATCTTCAGCATGTCGCGATACCATTCGACAGTCTGTTTCGCGTCCTTGCAGCGATAGGCGACGTGATGGATCTTGTCGATCTTCAGTGTCATGACCTTTTCTCCTCCTCGTTTTGCGCCTTCGCGGCGGCAAGGGCTTCCCGCAAAATATCCCGGTCGCCGACATGGTTGGACAGAATCAGGATTAGCCGGGCGTTGAACGCGTCGCTCTCTGCCTTCGACAGTCCCTCGTGGGCGGCCAGCAGATCGGCATAGAAATCGTCCGGTGCGGCGATGTTGGGTTTGGTGTTCAGTGCGGCCATCGTCATGCCCTCCCGGTCGCGGTGCGGATGGCGGTCTTCACCGCCGCCTCGTCGAAGGACGGCCAGCGGGCCGCCACGTGCTGATCGGGCCGCAAAAGGTAGACGGCCGAGCCCGCGTCGCCGAGATAGCGCGCCGCGAGATCGCCGCTTGCATCGTCGGCGGCGGAGATGCGCAGCGCGGTCGCGGCGATGCCGCCATCCTCGACCTGGTCGGGGATATCTGCGTCGATGGCGAGCAACTGGAATTCGTTGCCCAATTTGTCGAGCAGGAAGCCGTCGCCAAGCGGCGCGTCCGGGCAGGGCGCGCCGGGCCGTGTGCGGGCCGGGCCGCCGGCGAGCGCGTCCGCGCCGTTGAGCGGCGAACCGTCATAGACGCAGGGCACCGACAGGCGGCCGGAATTCACCAACGGACGGGCGAAGTCGTAACGTTCGGAGAGGTCCAGCGCCGCGTCGCGGAAGATGCGGCTGATCTCCGATTTCGGGGTGATGAAGTCCGTGGAGCGGGACGAATTCATGATGTTCTCGTCGGCGCCGTGGATGCGCTCGACATCGTAGGTCTCCAGCAGGCTATCGGGCGCAAGGCCGTCCATCACCAGCTTCAGTTTCCAGCAGAGATTGTCGGTGTCCTGCAGTCCGGAATTGGCACCACGCGCGCCGAAGGGAGAGACTTGGTGGGCTGCGTCGCCCGCAAAGATCACGTGGCCGTGGCGGAACTTCTCCATGCGGCGGCACTGGAAGGTGTAGATCGACACCCACTCCAGCTCGAACTTCACGTCGTCGCCGAGCATCGCCTTGAGCCGCGGGATGACGTTTTCGGGCTTCTTTTCCTCGTCCTTGTCGATGTTCCAGCCGAGCTGGAGATCGATGCGCCAGACGCCGTCAGGCTGCTTGTGCAGAAGCGCCGACTGGCCGCGATTGAAGGGCGGATCGAACCAGAACCAGCGTTCCGTCGGAAAATCGGCGTCCATCACAACGTCGGCAATGAGGAAATTGTCCTCGAAGACGCGGCCGACGAAATCGAGGCCCATCATCGCGCGGATCGGCGAGCCCGCACCGTCGCATGCGATCATCCAATCGGCGCTCATCGTGTAAGGACCGTCGGGCGTATCGATCGAAAGCGCGACGCCGTTTCCCTTGTCGGTGACGGAAACGACCTTGTTGCCGCCACGCAGTTCGATGGGCTTGCCCTGCCGCTGCAGTTCGAGTGCGCGTTCGACGAGATATTGCTCGAAATAATACTGCTGCAGGTTGATGAAGGCCGGGCGCTTGTGTCCCTTTTCGGGAAGCAGGTTGAAATCATAGACCTGCCGCTCGTCGAAGAAGACCTTGCCGACATTCCAGACGACGCCCTTGTCGACCATCGGGTCGCCGCAGCCGAGACGGTCGAGGATTTCGAGCGGGCGCTTGGCGAAGCAGATCGCGCGCGAGCCCCAGGAAACCTTGTCGTTCTCGTCGAGCACGACGACCGGTATGTCCATCTGGGCGAGGTCGATCGCCGCGCCAAGGCCGATGGGCCCGGCGCCGACAATCACGACTGGATGGTGCGCGTTGGCGCCCGGATCCTGGTCGGGCGACTTCGCATAGGGATAAAGCGGCGTCTCGAAGATCTTCTTGCCGCCGGTTTCGACTGTCTGGTCCACGGTCACTCCTCCCGTCTTGCCGTTAGCTCCTGCGATCAGCCCTGGAGATCCGCCCACAGGGCCGCGTCACGTTCCGCCGTCCAGATGCGCGGCGTGTCGATGCCCAGCGCTTCGTCATAGGCGCGTCCCACATTGAAAGGCAGGCAGTGCTCGTAGATCGCGTAGTCGGAGAATTTCGGATCGCATTCCGAGCGGCAGGCGTCCCAGGCTTCCTTCAGCGAGCCGCCGCGCTGGGCGATGCGGGCGACCGGCCGGTAGGTCGACGAAACGAAATCCGCCGTGTTGGTCAGCGCCTTGTTGACCATGTCCTTGCCGACCAGCGCGTCGCCGCGGCCCGGCGCGATCGCCTCGACGTCGAAAGCGCGGATCGCCTCCAGCGTCGCCGGCCAATCGTTGAAATGCCCGTCGCCGCAATAGCAGGCCGAGTGGTACTCGACGATGTCGCCGGTGAACATGACGTTCTCGTCCGGCACATGGATGACGATGTCGCCGGCGGTGTGAGCCCGGCCGAGGAAACGAAGATCGACACGGCGCTTGCCGAGATAGACGGTCATCCGGTCGTTGAAGGTCGCGGTCGGCCAGGTCAATGGCGGCACCTTGGCGATGTCGTCATAGCCCATGAACAGGCGCGGGAAACGCATGAATTCGGATTCACGATCCTCCGCACCGCGCTCGACGACCATGGAGCGCGCCTTTTCGCTCATGATGACTGTCGGCGCCTTGTAGGCGGCGGCACCGAGCACGCGCACGGCGTGATAATGCGTCAGCACCAGATGGCTGATCGGTTTGTCGGTGACGGAACGGACCTTTTCGATCACCTTGTTGGCGAGTTCCGGTGTGGCCTGCGCCTCGACGATCATGACCGAGTCGTCACCGATGATGACGCCGGTATTCGGATCGCCCTCGGCGGTGAAGGCCCAGAGGTCGCGTCCGATCTCGGTAAAGGAGATTTTCTTTTCGGCGAGGTCGCCGGCGGAAGCGAATTGCTTGGCCATCAGTCGGTCCCTTCGTATTTTTCGACGGTTTGTTCAATTGCACCGAAGATCGAGTGGCCTTCGGCATCCTTCATCTCGATGCGCACTGTGTCGCCAAAGCGCATGAAGGCCGTTTTTGCTTCGCCCTCGAGGATCGTCTCGATCATGCGGACTTCCGCGAGGCAGGAATAGCCGAGGCCGCCATCGGCGACGGGCTTGCCCGGGCTGCCGTCCGCATCCTTGTTGGAGACGGTGCCTGACCCGACGATGGCGCCTGCGCCGAGCGGGCGGGTCTTGGCGGCATGGGCGATGATATCCGGGAATTCGAATGTCATGTCGACGCCTGCATTGGCGCGGCCGAGCGGCTTGCCGTTCAGATCGACGCAAAGCGGCAGAGTCACCTTGCCGCCGTCCCAGGCGTCGCCCAGCTCGTCCGGCGTGACGGCGACAGGAGAAAAGGCGGAGGAGGGTTTCGAATGGAAAAACCCGAAGCCCTTGGCGAGTTCGCCGGGGATCAGGCCGCGCAACGAAACGTCGTTTACGAGCATGACGAGGCGGATAGTGTCCTTTGCCTGCGCGGGCGTCGCGCCCATTGGCACGTCACCGGTGATGACGGCGACTTCGCCCTCCATGTCGATGCCCCAGGCTTCGTCGGCCATGACGATCGGCGCACGGGGCGCGAGGAAGGCGTCGGAACCGCCCTGGTACATCAGCGGGTCGCTCCAGAAGCTCTCAGGCAACTCTGCGCCGCGCGCCTTTCGGACCAGTTCGACGTGATTGACGTAAGCCGAGCCATCCGCCCACTGATAGGCGCGGGGCAGCGGCGACAGCGCGTCGTGCTCATGGAAGCGCTCGGTCGGCACGGCATCGTGCGACAGGCTTTCGGCCAGCGCCTCCAGCTTCGGGGCGACATGCTCCCAGTCGTCGAGGGCGGCCTGCAGGGTGGGCGCGATGGCGGTCGCGTCCGTGCAGTGCGTGAGATCGCGGGAGACGACGACCAGTCGGCCGTCGCGGGTTCCGTTGTCGAGGGTGGCGAGTTTCATCGGTCCGTCCTTGTTATCCTTGGCGGTGCGGTCGGGCGAGCGGGAGGATGCGATCGCATGCCGCCGTCGCCCATCCTCCCGTATCATGAGCGGTTCGCATCGCAATCAATTCGTTCGTAATGGTTACGTTTGTAACTAACAACCGGTTTTTGCCACGAAGGGCGCAAAGACGGATCGGGAAGAGGAAAGAGGGGCGTTCCCGGTCCGCGCGGTCAGGCGATCCGGACGACCTTGGAATCGCCGGCCGGGTCTTCGATGACCGCGCGTTCGACGCGATTGCGGCCGGCGCGTTTGGCGGAATACATCGCCTGATCGGCGGCCTCGATCATCGCCCCGAGCGGTATGTCGGTGTGGGTGCTGGTCACGCCGGCGCTCACCGTTGCCGGGATCGACCTGCCTTCGATAGACGCATTGCCTGACGCGAAGACAGAGCGGACACGCTCGGCGATCACATAGGCTGTCTCGATTGATGCACCGGGCAGGACGACGAGAAACTCCTCGCCGCCATAGCGGCCGAAAAGGTCGTTCGGCCGAAGCGAAAGCCGTACCGTGTCGGCGAAATCACGCAGGATGCGATCGCCGACCTGATGACCGAACGTGTCGTTGATCAACTTGAAGCGGTCGAGATCGAACATGATCAGCGAGCAGGGCGCCTGCTGTTCGCGACAGCGCTGGTAAAGGCGTGTGGCGCTCTCGAAGAAGGCCGCGCGGTTCGCGGTGCCGGTCAGCGGATCGACCCTCGCCGCTTCCATGTAGCCCAATACGATGCGTTCCTTGCAGATCAGGACCATGCAGAACGCGGAGCCCATCACAAAGAGAGTGGTTTCGAAATGTATGATCCCGAACCAGCTCGTGAGCGCCGGCGGCTGGTTCAGGACAGGCGGGGCTACAATCGTCTCGATTGCCGCGCCGATAAAGACCAGCGCATGGACGGCCAGGAAGCCCATCAGAGGCCAGCGGGCCGCAAGCGCTTCCCTGCGCGAACGCCAGAGTTCCCAGATCGCGGCAGGTAGGTAGATCGACCAGGCCACCAGGGACGCGAAATTGGACCATCGCTGATTGTCGAGACCGAACGGAAACGCGACCATGATCAGCCATGCGGCAAATCCTGCCATCAGCACCAGGATCGGCGTCGATGCATTATTGAATTGCCGAGCGCCACCCCAGAACATGGCAGGCGCGAATGTGGTGACCCCCACCCCCACGGCGGTCAAAACCGGATGTTGCGTGACAAGACCGGTGGCAATCAGCGCTATGCCGGCGGCGTTGAAACTGTTTGCCGCGCCCCACCACAGCAGCGCCTGCGAGCGGTTGTTGTAAAACCGTGCGCCGAACAGCAGCAGACCGGCAAAAGCGGTCGCAATGATCCCGGGAATCATCAATGTGAGGGGGTCGAGTTGCATACGGATGGCCGTATCCCTTTACGCCTGGGAAATCCGCAACATCTTGTAGTGAGGCAAGGTTGCCAAGCCGTTAAGTCCGGGCCTTCAGGCCTCCTAGAGGTTCCAGACCTTGGGCATGGCGTGATCGCCGAGAAACAGCCCGATGATCGGAATCAATTGCTTGCGGAGCAGGTAACTCGTTGGCGCTGCGATGCGAACGACAAGTTTGCCTTTGCCATCCTCGCCGATCCGGCTCGCGCCGCCTTCGGTATCCCGAAGCAAGGTCCGCACCGCCGTGACTTTCAGGTCAAGGCTTTCGGCATCTTCGGGCGTGACGCTGACGAGCGTCGCGATCGCGCGGTTATTTCCGAGTCGGGCGGGGCCTCCCATGTCGTTTTCCGGGGCGATTTCGAAGCGGAGGTCATCGGCATGGACGAGGTCGCCGTCGCGGCGAATGCGCCAGCGGTCGTGGAAATGGCCCTCATTGACGGTCTCGCCCATCGCTTCGCGGCCGAGGACCAGAATTTCCAGCCCCAGGAAGCACGCATTGCCCGACAGGGTCACATCGAGTTCGCGGCGGAAGAGACCGCGATCGAACAGGATCGTCTCCTGCGGCAGCCAGAACAGGCTGGAGCCGTCGCCGAGGCGAATGTCGGCCTGCTGCATCCCGGTTTCGCCGGTCGAACGGTAGATCCGCTCGCAGGCCTGGGTCGTGACGATCGTGTGTGTGTGGGACCCTGCGTCCAGTGACCATTTCAGCGTATCGCCGCCGGTGATGCCGCCGGATGTGTTGATCAGCACGGCTTCAAGCGCATGGCCATGCGTGCGGGGAATGCGGATCTTGGCGTTGCCGGACTGGTGCAGCCTGTCGATGCGGCTGCGGCCGTCCGAATGTTTGACCGCGAGTGTGCCGGCGCCGTGGGATCGTTGCATCGTCGCCGGTGCGAAGACCGGCGTATCGGCTGCGTCCAGCATCAGCCGCCGAGGTGCTTTTCGCCGCGCTTCTTCGCAAGCGCGATCTGGTGCTGACGCTCGGCATAGCGGGCGCGGTCTTCCTCCGAGCGCTGGTCGAAGCAGTGCGGGCACGAGACGCCCTCGACGAATTTCTCCGATCTCGCCTCTTCGGGTGTCAGGGGATGCCGGCAGGCGCGGCAGAGCGAATAGTCACCGGGTTCGAGCCCGTGCCCGACCGCGACACGCTCGTCGAAGACGAAGCAGTCGCCATGCCAGAGGCTTTCCTCCTCGGGCACCTCTTCGAGATATTTCAGGATGCCGCCCTTCAGGTGATAGACGTCGTCGAAACCGAGGGACTTGACGAAAGCGGTCGCCTTTTCGCAGCGAATGCCGCCGGTGCAGAACATGGCGACCTTCTTGCCCTTCAACTCGTTGTCATGGCGGCGAACCCAGTCGGGAAACTCGCGGAAGGTCTTCGTGCGCGGATCGATGGCCTTCTCGAACGTGCCGATGGCATATTCGTAGTCGTTGCGCGTATCGACCACGACCGTGTCCGGATCGGAGATCAGTTCGTTCCAGTCTTGCGGCGCGACATAGGTGCCGACGATCTGTTTCGGGTCCGTGCCCGGCACGCCCATGGTGACGATTTCCTTCTTCAGGCGCACCTTGAGGCGCAGGAAGGGTTCGCTTTCCGCCCAGCTCAGCTTGTATTCGAGTTCAGCGAATTCTGGCTGCTCGTGCAGGAACGCGATCAGCCTGTCGATGCCTTCACGTGGGCCGGCCACCGTGCCGTTGATACCCTCCGAGGCAAGCAACAGCGTGCCTTTCAGCCCCGCTTCGAGGCACAGGGCCTCGAGTTCGGGCTTGAAGGCTTCGTAGCGGTCGAATTTCGCGAAGTGATAAAGCGCGGCGACCGTATAACGCGGGTTTTTATCCATCGTTTCCGGTTAATGCCGTCGTGGCATGGAGGCAAGGGGGAGACGCCGTCACAGGGCCTCGTCTTCCTTAACGAAGCGGGCAATGGAGCGGAAAAGAACCTCAAACGCGTTCTCTTGCTCCAGGATCGCATGGTTCGGACTGTCCAGCATGACGAATTCGGCATTGTTTATGCCGGCGGCCAGTTCGCGGCCCTGATCGAGCGGCTGCACGCCGTCATCGCGTGCATGGATGACGAGTGTCGGCACGGCGATCCGGTCAATCAGGTCTCCGACATCGAATTCATCGACTGCGGCGCGGATCTGTGCAGCATTGTCCGGCGAGGTCGTCAGGCGCTGCAACTCGGTCAGTGAGGCAATCTGCTCACGCGTACCGGCGGGAATATAGATCGAAGAGAACGCCTGGATGAAGGGTGAGCCGGGCTTGCCCCAACCGTGGCGGATCAGCGTCAGAAGCGCTTCTCCCTGTTCACGTTCTTCCTGGTTGGCGCGCTGCATGCGCCCCTTCACATAGCCGCCATGCAGGATCAGGTGACTGACCCGCTCGGGGTGGCGAACGGCATAGGCGACGGCAATCGGCGCGCCCTGTGATGTGCCGTAAAGCGCGAAGCGCTCGAGCCCGGCGCTGTCTGCAACTGCTTCCAGATCGTCGACGAAGCGATCGAGCGAAAACTCATCAATGTCCCAATCCGACAAACCGTTGCCACGCTGGTCATAACGGGTGACCTCGAAATCCTGCCCCATTCGATCGAGGAAAGGCCGCCAAACGGGGCTGTTCCAGTCATGTTCGAGATGAGTCAGCCAATGACCCGCGCGAAGGAGCGGATAACCCGACCCGGTGGTCGCGAAAGCGATGCGCGTGCCGTCCGGAGCGCGGCAGAAGCGGATGCGCTGATTTTCGTCGGCGCGGGATGCTGCCGAATGGGGAGCCGGTTCCTCCGTGGTCTCCACCGGTGCGACAAATCGAAATCCGCGCCTCGGGACAGTCTTGATGATGGACTGTTCGCGGCCATTGTCGCCGATGGCGGCGCGGGCCGCGCTGATGCGTGCGCTGATCGCGGAATCGGACACGATTCGCCCGTTCCAGACGGCGTTAATCAGATCGTCCTGCGTGACAAGCGTGCCTGCGTTGCGGACCAGATGCAGCAACATGTCGAAGACCTGCGGCTCCACCGTTCTGGTGTTTCCGCCGACGACCAGCTCGTGGCTGTCCGGCCGCAGTTCGCAATCGCCAAACCGGTAGTGCATGGCCTTTCAATACCACGGGGGCAAGGGACCGGGCGACCGGAAAGGTAGGGCGAAACCAACAAACAGGAGAATCACAAGACATTGGCAAGGAAACCTTCAAGCGCGGCACGCGGCGGACAGGCAGCATCGAGATATCAGCAATCTGGAGGATCGAGACATGCCAACCCCCTATCTCCATTACGTCCATCGTCGCGCCGATGGATCGGTAGACCGCGAGCGGCATTCGGCGATAGCGTCTTCGATCCGCAGGCAGGAAGTCGCGGCTTTCTGGCGCGCAATTGTCCGGGCCATAAGTAGGGCTCTCCCCATGAAGCCGGGTACCCGATCCGGGCGCATTTTCCCGATCGGCGCGCCGCCCGGCCAGAAAATCTGATCCACCGGTTCTGCATCGCCCCCATTCTTTCGACCAGTTATCGGAACCCGGGGTGATGCGATGTTTTCAACTGCGACAATCAAGGAAATCGAATCCGTGGCCCGGGCGCATGGTATCGAGCCTGCCGCTTTGCTGGCGATTGCGGAGGTGGAATCCGGAGGGCGGGCCATCGCCAATGTCGGCGGCAGGAAAGAGCCGCTGATCCGTTTCGAAGGGCATTATTTCGACCGGCTGGTGGCTGACGGGAAACGCAACGAAGCGCGGTCGAAGGGATTGGCGTCGCCGACGATGGGCGCGGTGAAGAACCCGGCATCGCAGTCGGCGCGCTGGCGTCTCCTGGAGGAGGCGATGGCGATCGATCGCAAGGCAGCGCTGCAATCCGTTTCCTGGGGGATCGGCCAGGTGATGGGCTCGCACTGGAAAAGCCTCGGTTACGGCTCGGTGGAATCGCTTGTCGACGAGGCCCGGTCCGGCGTTGCCGGGCAGGTCCGGCTGATGCTGCGCTTCCTGGAGAAGAACGGATTGATCGGTGTCATCGAAGCGCGGGACTGGGCGGCGTTTGCACGCGCCTATAACGGGCCGCGCTACAAGGTGCATCGCTATGACAGCCGGATCGCCGCGGTCTATGCCCGGCATGCGCGCGATAGCGGGCAAAAGGACAAGGCAAATGGTCTGCGGCGCGGTGACAGGGGCGAGGATGTTGCCGACTTGCAGCGTATGCTGACGGCGGCCGGTCATCCGCTTGCGCCGGACGGACGGTTCGGGCCGGCAACCGCCCGACGGGTCGAGGATTTCCAGGCCGAAACGGGGCTGGTCGTCGACGGCGTTGCGGGACCTCGGACGCTTGCCGCCTTGCGCGCGGCGCTTCCCGGCTCGACGATGTCGGGCAAGGCGGTTTGGCTGACGCGGCTTGTACGGAATATGCTCCCGCTGGTCGCGCGGATTGTCCGGAAACGGTCTGGACCGCGCGTCTAAACCGATTTAAAGGTTGAGCGATTATCAAAGGGGTCAGTTCCATGCCGCAGAAAACCGAAGCTCTGCTTCCCATCATGACTGGTCAACCCGTGATACCGGTGATCGTGCTCGACGACGCCGGGGACGCGGTTCCGCTGGCGAAGGCGCTCGTTGCCGGCGGCTTGCCGGCAATCGAGATCACTCTGCGCACCGATGCCGCGCTCGAAAGCATCCGCCGCGTCGCGGCCGAAGTGCCGGAGGCACTCGTCGGTGCGGGGACGATCCTCAATGCGGGACAGTTCGAGGAGGCTGTCGACGCCGGCTCGAAGTTCATCGTCAGCCCGGGCCTGACGCCCGAACTCGTCGATGCGGCGCAGGGCAGTCCGGTCCCGCTCCTGCCCGGCGCGGTGACCTCGAGCGAGATCATGGCTGCGCTGGAGGACGGATACTCGCTGTTGAAGTTCTTTCCCGCCGAACAGGCGGGCGGGGCGGCCTATCTGAAATCCCTTTCCTCGCCTTTCGGCGGCGTCAATTTCTGCCCGACCGGCGGCGTGTCGGCGAAAAACGCTTCCGACTATCTGTCGCTGCCGAATGTGCTGTGTGTCGGCGGGTCCTGGGTCGCGCCCAAGGATGCCGTCGCGGCCGGCGACTGGGATCGCATCGTCGCCCTGGCAAAGGATGCCGCCACGCTGAAATAGAGGGCAGTCTCGGCCGGCCAATAAAAAAACCCGGGATGGCGAACATCCCGGGTTTGTTTTTTGTATTCGGCGAAGCCTAGAGCTTGCCGGCGCGCTGCTGGAGCATCTGGAACGTGTCGAAGTTGTACTCCGTCAGCTGGAACCAGAGGTAACCTTCGCGGCGGTAAGCCATGTAGGAATCGAAGATTTCCTTGAACGTCGCGTTTTCCGCGGAAAGCTCGGCGTAGGTTTCCGTTGCCGCGTCGAAGCAGGCTTCGAGGATCGGCTGGCTGTAGGGACGCAGCTGCGTTCCGGAAGCTGCGAGTTCCTTGAGCGCCTTCGGGTTCAGCGTGTCGTAACGCGCCATCATCACCGTGTTCGCCAGAGCCGACGCGTTCTTGACGGTCGCCTGGTAATGCTTCGGCAGTTCGTTCCACTTTTCGAGGTTGATGAAATTGTGGACGGCAACGCCGCCTTCCCACCAGCCCGGATAGTAGTAGTAGGGAGCGACCTTGTTGAAGCCGAGCTTCTGGTCGTCATACGGGCCAACGAACTCGGCGCCGTCGATGGCGCCCTTCTCGAGGGCCGGGTAGATGTCGCCGCCGGGGATGCCCTGCGGGACGACGCCGACCTTCTCGATGATCTTGCCGCCCATGCCGCCGATGCGGAATTTCAGGCCCTGAAGATCCTCGACCGTGTTGATCTCCTTGCGGAACCAACCACCCATCTGGGCGCCGGTGTTGCCGGCCGGGAAGGCGATGGCGTTGTAGCCTTCGTAGAACTTGTTGAGCATGTCGATACCGCCACCCTCATACATCCAGCCATTCGTCATGCGGGCGTTGAGGCCGAACGGGATGCCGGTTCCGATACCAAAGGTCGGATCCTTGCCCCAGAAGTAGTAGGAGCAATTGTGGGTCATTTCGACGGTTCCGTCGCTGACAGCGTCCAGCGCTTCCAGCGTGCCGACGATTTCACCGGCGGCGAAAACCTGAATGTCGAAATTGCCGTCGGTTGCTTCGCGGACGGCATCGGCGAACACTTCTGCTGCGCCATAGATGGTGTCCAGCGCCTTCGGGAAACCCGAGGTGAGGCGCCAGGTGACTTTCGGAGTGGACTGCGCGATGGCAGGAGCCGCCAGCGCCGTAGCGGCGGCAGCGCCGGCGCCAACCACACCGGTTTTCTTGATAAACGAACGACGATCCATAAGATCCTCCCAGATAACTTTCGGACTGAGGTCACGCATAGCGCCCGAATAGGGCAGTTTCACGGCATGACTCGGCGCGTACCTTACAGTTTTACCTTGACCTGTCCAGCGTAAGCGGGGAGGCGAAATTACGCTATTCGTCTATATTCGTCGGCGGGTTTGAAAACTGTCGAAATGCGCCGGCGAGATGCTTAAATTACAGGCAGAATCATGCCATCGAATCTGCCCGCTATGTCGATAGACGGGCCGATATCCCAAGGAGCCCCGACCATGCAGCCGATTGTCGCCGTTGTCGCCGACGTTCGTGATTTCGACAACTACCGCTGGCACGCCACGCCTCAGACCTATCTGGAGGCGGCAATGGCCGCGGCGGGCGTCCTGCCGCTGATCGTTCCGGCCTTCGGCGATCGCGTCGATTTCGCGGCGCTGGTCGATCGGGTGGACGGGGTCTTGCTGTCAGGCTCCAAGTCGAATGTGCATCCGCGCAATTACGGGCAGCAGGCGACACCCGATCACGAACCCTATGACGAGGAACGCGACGCGACGGCGCTGCCGCTGATCCGGGCCGCGATCGACGCCGGCGTTCCCCTGTTCGCCATCTGTCGCGGCGTCCAGGAGCTCAATGTCGCGCTTGGCGGGTCGATCGCGCACGAGATCCATACCCGCGAGGACAGAGCCGACCATCGCGCGCCGGTGAGCGACGACCAGGATGTGCGGTTCGGTCTCGCGCATGGCATTGCGGTGAAGGCGGACAGCTGTCTTGCGAAGATCGTCGGGTCATCGCAGATCGAGGTGAACTCCCTTCACCGACAGGCGATAGAGGTTTTGTCGCCGCGTCTCGCGGTGGAAGCGACCGCCGCTGACGGAACCGTGGAAGCGGTCTCGGTGAAGGATGCGAAGGGCTTCGCGGTCGGAGTGCAATGGCATCCCGAATACTGGGCGAAGTCGGACGGGCCCTCCGGTTCGCTTTTCCGCGCTTTCGGCGACGCGGCGCGGATGCGAGCAGAGGCGCGCATCGCCGGTGCATGACTTTTACGGCTGCGGAGACGTTCCGAACTATTCGATAGACCGACGTCGCGGCCTCAAAACGCCTCGAAGGTGAGCTTCATGTCGTTCGGCGTAACCACGTTCCAGCCATAACCGTCATTGGCGGAAAGGCGCATCAGGATCTTTCCGGTGTGGTCGGTAATGGAGACCTTGCCGCGTCCGGTATCCTGCCAGGTGCGTGCCGCGGCCACGCGGGGCATGTCGCCACAATGGCCGGGTTCGAGGCGATGGATGTCGTAGCCCTCGGCGCGGTGCAGCGCGACGATACAGGTGTGATTGCGGGTATGGTCGACCACCATGAAGCGGTCGGCGCGGGCCAGTGTGTCGATCGATGCGGTCGTCATGCGGTCGACGCCGGGGTCCGCGGCACCGTATCCGGTGGCGAACATGGCGAGCACGCCCATCACGGCTGCTCCGTTGATCCAATGCGTGTATGACTTCATCATTGCACGTTACTCCCGCGAAACCGCAGGGACTATGGGCCAATCATGGTTAAGGGGGAGCTAATGACCCTTCGGCCTCGTCAATAGCGGCGATGGACCCGGTGCGCCAAGGCGGCCTTCCGGTTCTTGCGCATTTCGCGCAGGAAGACGAAAAGCCCGCTGCCCATGATGAGTACGATGCCGACGGAAACAGCTGATGCCGGGATTTCGCCCCAGATAACCCAACCCCACATGACGGCGAGCGGCAGGCCGACATATTCGAACGGCGCGATGGTTGCCGCGTCGGCCAGCCGGTAGGCCTGCGAAAGGCAATAGACGACGATCGCCGAGTTCAGCCCGAGGCCTGCAAACAGCCAGACATCGTTGCCCCGGGGCCAGATCCACGCCCTCAGCAAAAAGCGAACGCTCTCATTGGTCGTTCCCTCGGCGAAGCGGCCATCGCCCGCGACCAGGAAGAACGCCAGCGAAACCAGGATGAAGATCGACTGGACATAGACGCCCATCGCCGACGCCTTCGTGGACACGCCGAGCTTGCGGGTCAGGATCTGGTAGAGGGCGTAGGTGAATGCGGCCAGGACAGGCAGTAAAAGGATCAGGAAGCCTGTCTGGCGCTCACTGCCGCTTTCCCAGGGGCGTATCATGACGGTCACGCCGATGAGACCGATGGCGACGGCTCCGAGGCGATAGGGGCCGACCTTCTCGCCAAGCAATGGTATCGACAGCAACGTGATCATCAGAGGCGCGACGAAGAACAGGGCGGTCGCCTCCGCGAGCGGCACCACGGCAAGCGCCGTGAAGAAGGCGAGGTTCGACGCGACGATGACCAGGCCGCGCAGGATATGCAGGAGCGGTCTTTGGGTGCGAAGGATTGCGATGCCGCCCTCCAGTTGCACGAGGATCAGCGAAAAGGCGATGCCGATCAGCGAGCGCGTGAACACCATCTGGTGCAGCGGGTATCCCGCCGACAATTGCTTGATAAGCATGTCGTTGACCGAGATCGCCGACACGCCAAGCAGGATGAAGGCGATACCGGCCCCCGGCCGGGCCGCCGGCGCCGTTGATGCAATCTGACCCATGAGAGCCGCCTAACACATGCGGCGGTTGCGCGATATCGGGACTGCGCGTTGGCGTGGGCTGGGATCGATCAGCCGTTCGTCCGTTTCGCCAGGCTTGCCGACTGTGCTTCCGGCACAGCGGTCAGCGCTTCGCCTTTCGAGAACCAGGAGACAAGATTGTCGACGACGAGATCGGCCATGAGGCGGCGCGTGTGCTGCGACGCGGAGCCGACATGCGGCAACAGGCAGACATTCTTCATGGCGGCGAGTTCCGCCGGTACATGCGGCTCGTCTTCGAAGACGTCGAGGCCGGCGGCGGCGATGACACCGTCGCGCAGGGCCGCGACAAGCGCCGATTCATCGACGACCGTTCCACGGCCAATATTGACGAGCACCCCGCTCGGGCCGAGTGCCCGAAGGATCTCCGCGTTCACGGTGTGACGGGTTTCCGGCGTGCCCGGAACGACGCAGATCAGCGTATCGACGGCCGATGCGAGACCGTCCAGCGTCTCGTAATAGGGATAATCGACATCAGCGGCGCGGCTGCGGTTGTGATAGCTGACCGAAAGGCCGAACGCCTCGACGCGCCGCGCGATTGCCTTGCCGATCCGGCCGAGGCCGTAAATGCCGACTTTTCTGTCGCGCAGCGACAGGCCGGTCAGCGGGTAGTTGCCCTCTTTTTCCCATTTGCCGTCGCGAAGCCATTTTTCGGCGAACCAGAACTCCCGCACCGTGTTGAGCAGCAGCGCCAGCGCCGTGTCGGCGACCTCCTCGTCGAGGACGGTCGGCGTGTGCGTGACGCAAACGCCCTTGTCGATGGCGTGCAGCGAGGATTTCGGATCGTAGCCGACGCCGAAATTGGCTACGATTTCCAGCGAGGGCAGGGCGTCGATCACCGGGATCCAGGACGGGCCGAGCCCGGCGGCGATGCCGCGAATGCCGGCGAGTTTCTCTGGCGGGATCAGCGCCGGATCGGTATCGTCGATCGTCACCGCGTCGAATTCCGCCTCTATGCGCGCGGCGGCGTGAGCGTTGAAATGCGACGGCATCAGAATGCGGATGGATTTGAGGTCTGCAGGCATGTCAGGCGCGTTCCTTAACGGGCGAGGTGGACTGGCGGATATGGAGTTCCGGGCGGATGAGTTCGAGCGTCCCCGACTGGTCGCTCACGCCGTCGATCCGGTCGAGCAGGGCGCGCGCGGCGCGGCGGCCGACCTCGGGCTGTCCGTTCCAGACGGTTGTCAGGGCGGGCGTGGCGATAGCGGCCTCTTCCAGATCGTCATAGCCGGTCACGGAGATGTCGGTTCCGGGCGTCAGGCCGGCGCGCGCGATGCCGTTCATCAGGCCGATGGCGACAAGGTCGTTCCAGCAAACGGCGGCCGTCGGCTTGTCGGGCAGAGCCAGGAACTCGCCCGTGGCCTCGAAGCCCGCCTGCTTGGTGCGCGGCCCGGGAATGCGCCATTCCGGCTTTACCGCGAGTTCGGCTTTCTTCATCGCGGTCAGATAGCCCTGGTAGCGGTCGCGTCCCGTTGAGGTGTCGTCGGTGCCGCCGATCATCGCGATGCGCTTGTGTCCGAGCGAAATCAGATGGCGTGTCGCAAGGCCTATCCCGAAGGAATCGTCGCCCCGGAAAACCGGCAGGCTGGCCTTCGGGATGGAACGCGCAATCAATACGACCGGAAGGCCGTTGCGCAGGACAAGGTCGATATCCTCGATCGGCGTGCCGATGGCCGGGGACATGATGACGCCGTCCGCGCCGAGTTGCATCAGCGTGTCGAGGAAATCGCGCTGCTTGTCGACATTGTCGTAGTGATTGGACAGCAGGAAGGTGTGGCGGGAACGGTCGAGTTCCGTTTCGATCGACTTCAGGATCTCGCCGTAGAAAGGGTTCATGATGTCGTGCACGACGACGCCGATGATGCCCGATTTCGAGGTGCGCAGGCTGGCCGCGCGCCGATTGTAGATATAGCCCATCTGGCGCGCATGGGCCTTGATCTTCTCCTTGGTCGCCTCGGCAACCAACGGACTGTCACGCAAGGCGAGCGACACGGTGGCTGTCGAAACGCCCAATGCCTCACCGATGGTGGAGAGCTTTATTTTTTGCGCCACCGATCCCCCCGAAATTTTTAAACAGTTTAAAATACTTTTAGAATGCGCGCGGTGCAAGCGTGAGGCGCTGCGACAAGACCGCCTTGTGGTCCCGCCGTGGTTAATCGAATCTGAATATCCCCCGTTTTGGCGCGTGCCGGAGGCTCCGCGAATGGCCGCAACCTAGGCGTTCGCGGCTTTGTCGCCCGTCTTGGTTTTTTTCTTTCCGCCGCTTTTCTTTTTCGGCTTTTCGGTGCGCGGTTCGCCGAGATTGGCCTCGATCTTCGCAAGCACCTTCGCGAGTTGCTTACGTTCCTTCTTCTTGATGCCGTCGAAGGCGCGCATTTCAGCGTCGCGGATGGCGCGCTGCATGTGTTCGAGGACAGCGCGGCCCTCCTCCGTCAACCAGACATGGATCTGGCGAGCGTCCTTTTCGGAGGGACGGCGTTCGACGAAGCTCTGCTCGGCGAGACGGGTAACTGTTTTCGTGACGGTGGGTGGCTTGACGCCGAGGGTTGTCGCGAGCTGGCCCAGGGTCTGGCCATCCTCAATGGAAAGCTGTTCCATGACGCTTTCCTGGCCAGCGTAAAGCCCGGTGGATTGCAGCAGGCGGGCCATGTGGGTGCGGCCGACACGGGCGGCGTTCTGGAGGCTCGTCAGGAGCTTGGTGACCTCCTCTGCCTCCTTTTCGATGTAATAGCGATTCATGACCGACTAATAAGCCGACGAAAGAAATCAGGTCAAGCAAGCCGCCGGTTTTCAGGCGATCCTTCCCTAAAGAGGCGGGAAAAAGCGTTGTCCGAAGAGGTAAAAGGCAAGCGGTACCGGCGAGACAGCCAGCGCAACCGCAACGAGGAAACCCGCCGTCGAAAAAAGCCGCGACGACCCGGCGAGGAGCGCGATGCCGCCGCCGCCGCCGATGACCGAATTGCCGGGAATGTTGAGCGCCACGGCGAGGGCGACATGGCGGTGACGCAAGAGAAACGGGATCGCCCGGATGGGCGCTTTTTCCATCAGCCGCGCCAGCCTGTCCTGCCGATCCATGGCGTCTATATCGTCGATGAAAAGGGCGACACGTTCGAGATGCAGGAAACGCGCAAGGCGCCCGATGGCCGCGAGCGGAACGAGACGGCCTGCGAGAAAGGCCATCGACAGGCCGACGACCGTGCACAGATAGACCAACAGCGCGATCGAGGTGCCGTGTATGGCCATGAGCATCATGCCCATCTCGACGCCGGGTACGAAGGGAATGGCGAGCAGGATGCAATAGGCGATGGCAAGCGCCGCCGTGCCCCAACGGGCGATTATGCCGCTGTTTTTCAGTTCCGCGCCGAAGAGGTCGGCGAAGTAGTTGCCGGCGAGGTTCGCAGCGACGAGCAGTACTATCAGCAGGACGATCCGCCGGGCGGTCTTCCATGTGAGCATGGGCGGGCTTTCGGTTTGTTGCCGGACGCGCAGGCAGACTGGCCGATGTCATAGCACGGCAGGCGCGAAAGTGCGCGCCAGGCTATCGCTTCTGCACTTGGCAGACACGCCCGCGATCTTCTAGGAATGAAGCTTCCGGTTTTCAGGTAATTTCATGACAGTTTCAAAGCCTCTCTGGATCAAGTCGCCGCTCGCGATTCTCGCCGATGGCGACGCGTCCGGCGGGATTGTCGTGTCCGGCGGGAAAATCGTCGAACTTGTACCGGCGGGCAGGTCGCCATCGCTCGAATGTACAGCGTTCGACGCCTCGCGTCATGTCGTGCTGCCGGGGCTGATCAACACGCACCACCATTTCTACCAGACGCTGACGCGGGCGCATCCGGCCGCCATCAACAAGGAACTGTTCGACTGGCTGACGGCGCTCTACCCGATCTGGGCGAGGCTCGGGCCCGAAGGCCTGCGTCTTGCGACACGGCTGGCGCTTACCGAACTCATGCTGTCGGGCGTGACCTGTACGTCGGATCATCACTATGTCTTTCCCGACGGGCTGGAGGATGCGCTGGATATCCAGGCGGAGGAGGCCACCGCGCTCGGCATTCGCATGGTGCTCAATCGCGGGTCGATGAACCTTTCGAAGAAGGATGGCGGGCTGCCACCGGATTCGGTGGTGCAGGATCACGATACGATCCTCGCCGACTGCGAGCGGGTGATCGGCAAATATCACGACGCCTCTGAAGGCGCGATGCTACAGGTGGCGCTGGCGCCGTGCTCGCCCTTCTCGGTGACACGCGAACTGATGCGGGACACGGCGACACTCGCCAAAACATGCGGTTGCGCGCTGCATACGCATCTGGGCGAGACGCATGATGAGGACGAGTTCTGCGTCTCGATGTTCGGCTGCCGGCCGGTCGACTATCTGGAGGATTGCGGCTGGCTGGGCGACAAGACCTGGCTGGCGCATGGCATTCATTTCGGCGACGACGAGATCGTCAGGCTCGGCAAGGCGGGGGTTGGTGTTTCGCATTGCCCGACATCGAACGCGGTGCTCGCGTCGGGGTTCTGCCGGACGCGGGATCTCGAAAGCGCCGGCGTCAAGGTCGGGCTGGGCGTCGATGGCTCCGCCTCGAATGACAGTTCCAACCTGATGGAGGGCGCGCACCATGCGCTGATGCTGAACCGTCTGCGCTATGACGCGACGGTGACCCATCTCGATGTGCTGCGCTGGGCGACGGAAGGGTCGGCGGCCTGTCTCGGCCGCAGCGATATCGGCGCGATTTCCGTCGGCAAGCAGGCCGATCTGGCGATGTTCACGCTGGACGAATTGCGGTTCTCCGGCGCGCATGAGCCGCTGGCGGCGCTGGTTCTGTGCGGTGCGCATCGTGCGGACCGTGTGATGATCAAGGGCGAATGGACTGTCGAGGACGGAGCGCCGGTCGGCGTCGATGTCGAGCGGCTTCGGCACGACCACGGCGCTATCGCCAAGCTTTTTGCGGAGGCCTGATGACGACCGAAGGAGGCGCCAAGCCGAAACGGATCCGTCGGCGGGTCGACAAGCTGCCGGAACGCGCGCCGGCCGAGGCGGCGCAGTGGATCGCGGTGCTGCCGCTTGGCGCGACCGAACAGCACGGGCCGCATCTTCCCTTCGAGACCGACAGCCTGATCGCGGAGGCCGTCGTCGAGAGGCTGATCGAGCGGCTGCCGGATTCCGCGCCGGTTGTTTTTCTGCCGGTCGAAGAGGTGGGCTATTCGCCCGAGCACATGCATGTGGCGGGCACGAAGTCGCTGGAATGGGACCAGGCGATCCGCCGCTGGGTGCGCATCGGAGAGCAGGCGCATCGTTCGGGCATCCGCAAATTCGTGATGCTGAACGCCCATGGCGGAAACTCGCCGCTGATGACCGTCGTCGCGACCGAACTCAGGGTTCGGTTCGACATGCTCGCGGTGGCGACGAGTTGGACACGGTTCGGCCTGCCCGACGGGATCATGAGCGCCGAGGCGAAGCATCTCGATATCCATGGCGGGCTGATCGAGACATCGGTCATGCTGGCGACCCATCCAGAGAAGGTCGCCATGGACAGGACGGGGGATTTCCCGTCACGTCAGGCCGATTTCATGCGGGATTACCACCATCTGCGCGCCTACGGCCCGCACGCCTTCGGCTGGACGATGGAAGACCTCTCGGAAATCGGAGCCGTCGGCAATTCGGGCGGCGCATCCGCGGAGATCGGCGAAAGAATCCTCGATCACGCCGTCGCGGGGCTCCTCCAGCTCCTCAAGGATATCGAGAAGCACCCGGGATTTTGATCAACCGGCGGGCGTCACCGCGACGACGGTGAAGGTGTGCATCTTGCCGTCATGGCCGGAGATCGAGACGTATTCGCCCTTGTTGAAGCTGTGTTCGCCGAGCCGGAAGCCGGACTCCTCGTCTTCGTCGTCATCGAAATCATAGTCGAAGACCCACTGGCCCTTGCGGTGGCGTTCGAGATAACCGAGTTCCGTGCGCTCGCCGTCCCAGAAACGCTCGACCGTGCAGGCTTCGGGATGCTTCTTCCATTCCGCGCCATCGATCTTCATGTCGTCGCCCAGCGGCAGAACGAGATTGTAGCCACGGTTCTTGTTGCCTTCGGGAAAGCCCGGTTCGCGGGCCATTTCGAGGCGGACGGTGTAAAGCGGCATTGTGGTCTCCCGTAACGTTTTCCGAAGTGTCTGGCATTCGGACGGCGATCGCTTTGACACCGATCAAGCGGGCGATCAACCGCTATCTCCTGTCCGGTACATGACGATTATGCGTCGTAGACCGGTAGCAGGGCGGGTTGGGATTGCCTATATGGCGATTGAAACAGACTTGGCCCAGACGAGGCAATCATGAGCGAACACTCCATTCCCGTTACCGTGCTGACGGGCTATCTCGGCTCCGGCAAGACCACGCTTCTCAACCGGATTCTCTCTGAAGACCATGGCAAGCGCTACGCCGTTATCGTCAACGAGTTCGGCGAGATCGGCATCGACAACGATTTGATCGTGGAATCCGATGAGGAAATCTACGAGATGAACAATGGCTGCGTTTGCTGCACGGTGCGCGGCGATCTCGTGCGTGTGGTCGAGGGTCTCATGCGCCGGCCGGGCCGGTTCGACGCCATCGTTGTGGAGACCACCGGTCTCGCCGACCCGGCGCCCGTGGCGCAGACCTTCTTCATGGATGACGACGTGCGCGAAAAGACCCGGCTCGACGCCGTGGTCGCGCTGGTCGATGCGAAACACCTGCCGCTCAGGCTTAAGGACAGCCGCGAGGCGGAGGACCAGATCGCGTTCGCCGATGTCGTGCTGCTCAACAAGACGGACCTGGTATCGGAAGACGAGCTGCATGCGCTGGAACACACGATCCGCGCCATCAACCCGCATGCGCGCATCCATCGCACGGAACGGTCCAATATCGGGCTGTCGGAAATCCTCGACCGCGGCGCTTTCGATCTGCAGCGCGCGCTCGAAAGCGATCCGCATTTCCTCGATCACGATCATCCGGACCATGCCTGCGGACCGGATTGCGATCACGACCATCACCATCACGACCATGATCACGGGCACCATCACCACCATCATGGCGACGGCGATCACCATCATCACCATGACGGCATCCACGGCACGACGATCCAGTCGGTATCGTTGCGGGGCGGCGAGGTCGATCCGCGCAAGTTCATGCCGTGGATCCAGAAGATCACCCAGCTCGACGGGCCGAATATCCTGCGCCTGAAGGGGATCATCGCGTTTCCGGACGATCCGCAGCGCTATGTCGTCCAGGGTGTGCACATGATCGTCGAGGGCGATCACGAGCGCGCGTGGAAGGAAAGCGAAAAGCGCGAAAGCCGCATCGTCTTCATCGGCCGCGAACTCGACCGCGAAAAACTGGAACGCACATTCGCGGCTTGCGCGGTGTAAGCGAAAGGCCCGGCGCAAATACGCGCCGGGCGACTTCCTCCAGCGCGGCAAAGATCACGCGTTATCGGTGGTCTTGTCCCCCGGCAGCTCGGTATCCTCGTCGAGATGATCGCGCACCCAGAGCATCTTGACGAGCACGAATATGACGACTGTCGCCGGCGCGCCAAGAATGGCGCCGGACAGGCCGAACAGCGACGTAAAGGCGAGAACGGTGAAGATCGTCACTACCGGTGGCAGGCTGACGGTGCGCTTCTGAATGAGCGGAATCAGGAGGATGGCTTCCGCCTGCTGGATCGCGAAGTAGAGTACCGCGACCCAAAGTGCCAACCAGGGATCCTCCGAGAAGGCCACGGCGATCGCCGGGACGGCGCTTGATATGGGGCCGACATAAGGGATGAATTCCATCAGTCCTGCCAGCACACCGAGACCGAAGGGGCTCGGCACGCCGAGCAAATAGAGCCCTGCGGTGGTGATCACGCCGACGCAGACCATGGCGATCAACTGACCGATGATCCAGAAGCGCAGCGCTGTCGCGAGTTCGGTCATGACTTCGCGGCCCTTCTCGCGACGCTCCGGCGGGATGAGCTTGAGAAAGCCATTGCGATAGAGCCCGGGATTGGCGGCCAGAAAAACGGCGCCCGAGACAACCAGGAACAGGCCGATCACGCTGGATACGACGATCGACGACGCGCCCGTCAGATTGCTGAATAGCGACCCGCTGGAGAGCAGTTGTTCGCCGCGGGCCGACAGCCAATTCTCGATACCGGAGAGTCCGAACGTCTTCTCGATGCTGCCAAGAACGTCAGGCATGCGGTCGGCAAGGTTCATCGCCTCGGCCACGAGCCGCGCGCCCATCAGCGCAAAAAAGGCGGAAATAACCAGGATCGATGTCAGGACGACGATCGTCAGCGAGGCGGTGTCGCCGAGCCCGGTCCATTTGCAGACGAAGCGCTTCGCCGAGGCGAGGACAAGCGACAGCAGGATCGCTCCGAATACGAGAAAGAGGAAGCGCTGAAGGTGCCATGCCGCGAGCACGAGCAGCGCCACCGCGAGGACGACAAGCAGAGGCTTCACGCGATCGGTCCAGTGTTCTGTCGGCATGCGGTCTCCAGGCTTGCTTGGCTTTCGCGCGGGCCCCGGTGTGGCCCCGGTCTGAGGAGACAAGTCTTCAAACAAGGCAAAGGTTCCTCTTGACGCGACCGGCCATAGGAGGGAGTTGTCCTGCGCCCGCCGGCGGATGCGCCGCTGGCCAGCATCTGGACAAGGACTTGCGCATGCCCACAGTCGCTCCCCTCGATCTCGACGGTTATTGCCTTTTTGCCGGTTTCATCGACGAGACGCCGGTCTATGCGCTGGCCGACGGAACGGTTCATCGTCTCGATCATGGCCATCAGGCGGTCGAGATGCATGACGGAATCACCTGCGCGACCCGCACACTCGACGGCAAGGCGCTGATCACCGGTGGCGAGGACGGGCTGGTGCGAGCGCTCAACGGCGAAGGCGTGGCCGCGGAAATCGGGACGGCGGGCAGGAAATGGATCGCGGCGGTGGCGGCAGGCCCCAACGGAGCCGTCGCCTGGGCCGCAGGAAAGACCGCCTGGGCGCGGCTCAATGACGGCGCGGTCAAGGAATTCGCCGAGGAACGCTCCATCGAGGGGCTGGCATTCGCGCCCAAGGGATTGAGGCTCGCGACCGCCCGGTACAATGGCGGAACGCTTCACTGGGTGGCGACATCCGGCAAACCGGTCGATCTCGAATGGAAAGGCGCGCACACAAGCGTGATGTTCTCGCCGGACGGCAAATATGTCGTCACGACCATGCAGGAAAACGCCCTGCATGGATGGCGGCTGGATGACATGAAGCACATGCGCATGTCGGGCTACCCGGCGAAGGTGAAGAGCTGGTCATGGTCGGCCAAGGGCAAGTGGCTCGCGACCTCGGGCGCGCCGGCAGCCATCGTCTGGCCGTTCTCCGGCAAGGATGGGCCGATGGGCAAGGCGCCACTCGAACTGGGCACGCGGGGCGATCAGATGGTGACCGCGGTCGCCTGCCATCCGCAGGAGGATATCGTCGCCGTCGGCTATTCGGATGGGATGGTTCTGGCCGTGCGGTTCGAGGATGGCAAGGAGGTGCTGCTGCGCCGCGGCGGCAAGGGCCCGGTATCGGCGCTTGCCTGGGACAAGGACGGTTATCGCATCGCATTCGGCTCCGAAGCCGGCGATTGCGGCGTCATCGATATCAGGGGATAGTCATTCCTCTCGCCCGATATGGCGCCCACAAGACGCCAGCCTGGGGCGTTGACGATTTGAAGGGAGAACAGGCGGCGCGGGAGCTTCCTCCCGCGCTTGGTCCGCGCCGCCATCGGCCCCCGCCGATAACTCCTGATTATGCCACGAGGCGCAGATTGCTCGGCTTCGAGACCTTTTCGCCGGAGGCGACGACCATGCCGGCGGCGCCGTCAAGGAAGCCCTCGACCAGTTCGATTGCCAGAAAACGGTCGCGCTCGACCGGTCCCGGCAGGGCCAGCGTGCCGGTCTTCTCCGCCGAAAAACCGAAACGCGCATAGTAGGGCGCATCGCCAACCAGCAGCACCGCGCCGTGGCCGAGGCGGGCTGCCTCCGAAAGCGCATGGCGCATCAGAAGCGAACCGGTGCCGGTACCCTTCGCGTCCGGATCGACGGCGAGCGGCCCCAGCATCAACGCGGAAACCGAGTGGCCATCGACGTCGATGCCTGCGGAAACGTTCCACAGCCGCACGGTGCCGATCACATTAGCCGCGTTGTCGCGCGCCACGAAGGCAAGCCCTTCGGCCGGCTTGCGGCCGGCGCGAAGTTTCTGCGAGGTCTTCTTTTTCCAGTTGGGCGACATTGCGCGCGCCAGCACGGCGTCGCGGTTTGCGACGTCGGCCGCGGATTCGAGCGCAATGGTGACGGCGTCGCCGTCATGAACCAGCGAGTTCATTGTCGTATTCCCGAAAGCGCGTGCGGTCAGATGACGTAGGAGCGCAACGGCTCGAAGCCGTTGAACGCGACGGCCGAATAGGTCGTCGTGTAGGCCCCGGTGCCTTCGATCAGAACCTCGTCGCCGATGGTCAGGGACAGCGGCAGCGGATAGGGCGTCTTCTCGTACATTACGTCGGCGGAGTCGCAGGTCGGTCCGGCCAGAACGCAGGGCTCCGCGGCATCGCCGTCACGCGGGGTGACGATGTTGTAGCGGATGGCTTCGTCCATGGTTTCGGCGAGGCCGCCGAACTTGCCGATGTCGAGATAGACCCAGCGCACATTGTCGTTGTCGGACTTCTTCGACACCAGCACGACTTCCGACTTGATGACGCCGGCATTGCCGACCATGCCGCGGCCCGGCTCGATGATCGTTTCCGGGATACGGTTGCCGAAATGCTTGCGCAGCGCGTCGAAGATCGCCTGGCCGTAGGCCTTCGCCGTGGGTACGTCCTTGAGGTAACGGGTCGGGAAACCGCCGCCCATATTGACCATCTTGAGAGTGATGCCCTTTTCCGACATGCGCTCGAACACCCAGCGGGCGTCGGCCAGCGCCTTGTCCCATGCGGCGAGGTGGGTCATCTGCGAGCCGACATGGAAAGAGACGCCATAGGCGTTGAGGCCGAGGCGCGCGGCGTGCGCGAGGACATCGACGGCCATTTTCGGTGCGCAGCCGAACTTGCGCGACAGGGGCCACTCGGCGCCTTCGCCGTCGGTGAGGACGCGGCAGAAAACCTGCGCACCCGGTGCGGAACGGGCGATCTTCTCGACTTCCTCGACGCAGTCGACGGCGAAAAGACGGATGCCGAGTTCGTGGGCGCGTGCGATGTCGCGTTCCTTCTTGATGGTGTTGCCGAAGGAGATGCGTTCAGCCGTCGCACCGGCGTCGAGCGCCATCTCGATTTCGGCCACGGACGCCGTGTCGAAAGAGGAGTTGAGCGATGCGAGGAGCTTCAGGATCTCGGGCGCGGGATTGGCCTTGACGGCGTAGAAGATGCGGCTGTCCGGCAGCGCCTTGGTGAAGGCGCAATAGTTGTCGCGCACGACGTCGAGATCGACGACGAGGCAAGGGGAAGCGGGGCGGCGGGTGGCGAGGAAGTCATGGATGCGTGCGGTCGTCATGGCACTGTTCCTTCGGCGTATCCGGGCAGCGGGGGCTGCGACAATGGGTGCGGTCCCGGCATGGACAGGCGCGAATGCACCGGCCCTTTCGGAACCACGCGAAAAATCTCAGACCGGCTCGCCGGCCTTGATTGCCATTGATTGGTGGGAACGCCCGACCGCACGTTTGGCAAGGATGGTTGTGTCTCTCGCTATTCCGGCGTGTGGACCGCCGGACGAGTGATAGACCCGACCGTCGTTGCTTCAAGATGTCCTCGCTTGTCCGGTTGGCCGGGAAGCGACCGGAGGGGTTAGCTCCGGGTACCTTGCCGTGCCCCTCACCAATTCGAGGGGTCGGCGGACACCCACAGGCACGTGCGACTTTGGGTGAGGCGGATTTAATGCGAGATCATTTGCATTTCAATGAAGAAATCGGGCTTGCCGAATCTTTTTTTGCGTGCAGTTTCTGTAAACGAAAATCGCGTTCGGGTTCGCAGCCATTTGACGGTGCCAATACCCGACCCGACCCGGGAGTAGCCTTCATGGATACCTTGACGCGTATGCGCGCCTTCATCGCCGTCGTGGAAAACGAGGGCTTTTCGGCGGCCGCCCGCAAAATCGGACGGTCGAAGGCGCTGTTGTCGAAATATGTCCGCGAACTGGAAGACGAACTCGGCGCCCTCCTGCTCAACCGGACCACGCGCCAGTTCTCGCTGACCGAACTCGGGCATACCTATTATATCCGCGCCGTGGAGATCGTGCGCGAGATTGACACGTTGCAGGACATGGTGCGCGACAGCCGGGAAGGGGTGCGCGGCCGAATCAAGATCGCGGCGCCACGTTCCTTCGCCGATTCGTCACTCGACCAGGCGCTGATCGATTTCGCCGCCGCCAATCCGGAAATCGGGCTCGACATTCATCTCGACGACCGCTTCGTCGATCTTGTCGAAGAAGGCTTCGACTTGGCGATTCGCGTGACCGCACTCGAGGATTCCGCCATGATCGCGCGGCGTCTTGCGCCATTTCGCCTGAAGATCGTCGCAACGCCGGAAACGATCGCCAAATACGGCGCGCCCGAAAAGCCGGAAGATCTTTCTACGCGCCCCTGCATCGTCGATACCAATGCGCGACGGCGCAACAACTGGATCCTCAAGGACCGTGACGGGCGCGTTGCCGGCGTTACGGTCACGGGACCGATCGAGGTCAACAGTCCTCTTTCCACCCGTGCCGCCGCGCTTTCGAATCTCGGTTTCGCGCTGTGTCCGGATTTCATCGTGAAGGACGATCTGGCCAGCGGTGCGGTCGTGGAAGTCCTGCCCGGATCGACATCGGAAGAGGCGGGAATTTACGCCGTCTATCCGCATCGGCGCTATCTTCCCGGCAAGGTGCGCGCATTGGTCGACTATCTTGCCGAGTGGTTCAAGGATTACGGTACGACGGCGACATAATCCCGCCGGGTTTTTGCGCTCTCGCTTTCTGGGGATTTCAGGAGACATGCAGCCAGCCATGCAACGGACTTTTCTATCGGTGCTCGCCTGCGTAACCGGATGCCTGGGCGGCGCAACACATGCCTTCGCGCATCCGCATGTTTTCGCCGAGGCGCGGCTCGAGGTCGAAGTGGCGCCGGACGGGCATGTCAACGCCTTGCGGCATATCTGGCGCTTCGACGAACTGTTCTCCTCCACGGTCCTGCTCGAATTCGATGCCGATACGGACAATCGACTGGACCCGCCGGAACTGGAGGAGGTGGCCTCCGTGGTCGCCGATTCGCTGGCCGATTTCGATTACTTCCAGTCCATCACCGTCGGCAGCAACAATATCAATGTGGAGCCGGTGAAGGACATGAAGGCGCTGTTCGAGGACGGCCAGTTGATCATGTTCTTCACGGCGGTGCCGGCCGAGCGCATCGAGATAAGCTCGTCGCCGAGCTTCGGTGTGTTCGATCCGACTTTCTACACCGCTATCGATTTCTACGACGAGAACAACATGGTGTTGCAGGGCGCGCCCGCCAATTGCAGCCACAAGATGGTCGTGCCCGATCCCGATGAAGCGATCGCGCAGAACCAGGCGACGCTGACCGATGCGTTCTTCAACGATCCGACCGACATGTCCAAACTCCTGGCGACCCGGATGGAGGTGACCTGCAAATGAGACGGGGGACGGGACCGCGAATCGCAATCGGAACCGTGCTTGCCGCCCTCCTGATCGCATCGGCGGCTCATGCCCAGTCGTCGCTGGGGATCGGGGCAAGCGAAGCCGTCGTTCAGCCAACAGGCGGACTCTTCGGCGGCTTCTTCCTCTGGATCAACGAGATGCAGCGGAGTTTCTATCGCGAAATGACCGATGCGCTGAAGGCGATGCGCGAGGACGGCAACGCGGTCTGGCTGCTCGTCGGCCTGTCTTTTGCCTACGGCATTTTCCACGCGGCCGGGCCGGGTCACGGCAAGGCGGTGATTTCCTCCTACATGCTGGCGAACGAGACGCTCCTGCGGCGCGGCGTTTTGCTCTCCTTCCTTTCGGCGATGCTGCAGGCGATTTCCGCGGTCGTGCTCGTCGGCACCGCCTATCTGGTCCTGCGTGGAACGGCGGTTTCCATGACGGACGCGACATGGTTCATGGAAACGGCAAGCTATGCGCTGATCGCCGTTTTCGGCTTCTGGCTTTTGATGACGAAGCTGCGTCGGCGCAAGGCGCCGGCATCCCTTTCGTCGGCTGCCGTTCAAGCCGCCGATCACCATGATCATGGCCATGCGCACCATCATCACGATCACCACGACCATCATCACCATGGCGACGGCGAAATCTGCGAGACTTGCGGTCATTCGCATGCGCCCGATCCGAAGATGCTGGCTGGTCCGATGAACTGGCGGTCCGCCTGGGCGGCCGTCGCGGCTGTCGGATTGCGTCCGTGTTCCGGCGCGCTGATCGTCCTGACATTCGCCCTGCTGAATGGTCTCGTGCTCGGCGGTATCCTCTCCGTCTTCGCCATGGCGGTGGGGACTGCGATCACGGTTTCGGCGCTGGCGACATTGGCGGTCACCGCAAAGAACGCGGCGCTGCGTGTTTCCGGCTCGGGCGCCATGTCGAACCGGCTGCATCGCGGAATAGAAATCGGCGGAGCGGCGCTGGTGATGGTGCTCGGCCTGATCCTTCTCGGCGGAGCGCTGGCCGCCTAGGCTAGAGCGAGCCGCCCAACTCGTCTTCCACATGCACCCTGATGATGTCGTCGAAGGTCGTTTCGGCGGTGAAGCCGAGGTCACGGGCGCGCCTCGCATCGAAGCGCTGCGGCCAGAAATCGACGATGGCCCGGGTCTCGGGGTCCGGTTCATCGCGGATCAGGGCCACGGCCTTGTCACCGGCAACACGGCGCAATGCCTCTATCTGTTCTCCGATGGAAACCGCGACGCCGGGAAGCGTCACATTGCGGCGTGCGCCGAGACGCTCGGAGGAGAGCCCCGCGGCATGCAACAGGAAGCCGACGGCCGAACGCGGGCTGGCATGCGTATGCACCACGTCACGCGAAACCGGCAACACCGCAGGCTTTCCGGCGAGGGGTTCGCGGATGATGGAGGAAAAGAAGCCGGATGCCGCAAGGTTCGGCTTGCCGGGGCGCACGCAGATCGTCGGCAGGCGAAGCCCGATGCCGTCCAGGAAGCCTCGCCGCGAGTAATCGCCCAGCAGCAATTCGCCGATCAGTTTCTGCGCGCCGTAGGAGGTCAGCGGAACCTGCTGGAAGTCGTCGCCGATCGCGTCGGGAAACGGCGCGCCGAAGACCGCGATCGAGGAGGCATAGACGACGCGCGGGCAATAGTCTTCGCGCAGCCGGATCGCGTCGAACAGGGCGCGCGCGCCGTCGAGATTGGCGCGGTAGCCCTTGTCGAAATCGCGTTCCGCTTCTCCCGACACGACGCCCGCGAGATGGAAGATCACGTCCGCTTCGCGCGCGGCCAATGCCTCCGTAACGCCGGGATTAGCCAGATCGCTGGTCTCGGCCGTCACGGCAAAATCCGCCGGCGGAACATCGACCGGCACTATGTCCTGGAGATGAAGGCCGCTGATTTGCCGGCCCGTGAGCTTGCCGTCTGCAATGAGGCGGGCGGTCAGCTTGCGGCCGATCATCCCCGCCGCGCCGGTAATGACGATCCTCACCTTATTCGCCCTTGCGCCGCATGCGGCCACGCAGCCAGAGGCCGACGAATGGCAGCACGAGCACGCCGACGACTATGGCGCCCGCAAGGATTCGATTTTCGCCACCGACCGCCTGCATGATGTTCGGCAGGAAGTAAATGAGCAGCGCGAAGCCTATGAAGATCGCCGCGGCGGTGGCCAGCGTCTTGCTGTCGTATTGGTTCTTGTTCTCTGACATCAGAGCGTCCATCCCCCATCAATCGGAATCGCCGTTCCGGTGGTAAAGGCCGCGGAATCGCTTGCCAGATAAACCGCCAGCGCCGCGACCTCCTCGACCCGTCCGACGCGGCCTATCGGCTGGCGATCGACGAACATCTGCAGCGCCTTGTCCGCGCCGCCAACGCTCTTGCCGAGTTCATCGACACGTTCGTGCCAGGACGGGGATTCGATCGTGCCGGGGCAGATCGCGTTGCAGCGGATGTTCTGACGGATGAAATCCTGTGCGACTGATTTCGACAGGCCGATCACTGCCGCCTTGGTCGCGCCATAGACATAGCGGTTCGGGGCGCTCTTGAGCGAGGATGCGCCGGACGACATGTTGACGATCGACCCCGACGTACCGTTCGCGGCGGCGCGGGTCAGCATCTCCGGCAAGAAGGCGCGGATCATGCGATGCATGGATTTCACGTTGAGATCGAAGGAGAAATCCCAGTCGCTCTCTTCGCAGTCGAGCACCGTCCCGTGATGGACGAAGCCGGCGACGTTGGCCAGGATATCGATTCCGCCGACCGCGGCCGCATAGGCGTTCACGGCGTCGGTGTCGGTGACGTCCAACCGCGCCTTGGAGGCATCGAGCCCATCAAGCTTGCCGAGATCGAGATCGGACGCATGGACCGTCGCGCCCTCGGCGGCGAACGCCTCCGCGATGGCGCGCCCGATACCCTGGCCGGCCGCCGTGACCACCGCGATCTTCCCCTGCAACTGTCCTGACATGCGATACTCCACTGTGTCCTGAATGCTCAGCTCACCCGCGCGACCATGTGGATGACCGTACGCGAGCCGAGATCCTCCTCGCGCTCGATCTCGAAGCCCAGCCGCCGATACCAGTCGAGCGCGGGATTGAGCGCGTGTGTCTTCAACCGGATTTCCGGCGCCGTCAATGCATGCGCGCGATTGAAGACGCCGGCCATCATGGCACGGCCATAGCCCATGCCGGCAACGGCCGGCGTGGTGGCGATCGATTCCAGGTAAAGGTCACTCTTTCGGCGGCGGAGGATAAGCACGCCGGCGGGTTTGTCGTCTCGACTGCACATCCACACCTCGCAATTGGCGAAGATTTCGCCATAGTCCCAACCGAGCGGCATGGGGTCGTCGCCGGTGCGGTCACGCGTTCGTGCGTAGGATGCGGCCTGGATTTTCTCGATCTGGCCGCGTTTTTCGAAGCCGATGCGTTCGAGGCGGATGCCGTTGGCGACCAGTGTGCGGGCGGTGAGTGTCGACAAGGCGGTGCGCTGCCGGCCAGAGGCATCGAAGTTTTCAGGTGCGAGCCATGTCTCGAAGGCGGCCCTTGCCTGCGGCCATTCCCCGTCGAGCAGCGAGTACCACGCGGTGTCGCGGTTCTCGCCCTTGACGACGCCCGCCTGGCGGAACAGCCCCTCATGCGTCATGGCGAAGCGCTCCGCCGCGCGTTTCGAGGGCTCGTTGCGGTCGTTGCATTTCCACTCGAAGCGACGATAGCCGAGATCGTCGAAAATGTGCCGCGCGAAAAGGTAAAACGCCTCGGTTGCGGCAGGGGTTCGCGCCATGATGGACGACCAGAGAATATGGCCTATCTCGATGACCCCGTTGGCCTGGTCGATGCGCAGAAAGGTCTGGCGGCCGGCGACCTTGCCGGAATGCTTGTCGATCACGACGTAATAAAGCGGGTCGGTACTCTTTTCGGCCTTGTCGAGCCAGGTCTGAAAGGCCTCTCGGCTTTCGGGCGGATATTCGGGCAGCCACCGGAAACGGTCATCGGCGTCCTGCATGGTGGAGGCGGCATAAAGGCCGTCTCCGTGCCTTTGCGACGACAGGCGCTCAAGGCGCACGAAGCGGCCTTCCATGACTTCCGCATTGGGCAGTGGACGTGGAGTCCAGGTCGAAAGGTCTTGCATCGAATTCGTCCTCACCGGTCCGGAATTGCGTTTCCCTACCCGAAATGCAAGAGAGCTTCATTCCGCAAATTGTAGGGGAAGCAATATGCTGCACACCGTCGCCGCCTATAACCGTATCGGAGAGGAAAACGCATTCGCGGTGCTGGCGCGCGCGACGCAGCTTGCGGCGGAAGGGCGTGACATCATCAATCTCGGCATCGGGCAGCCGGATTTTAAAACGCCGGATCATATCGTCGAAGCCGCGGTGAAGGCGCTGCGCGACGGCCATCACGGCTACACGCCGGCCAATGGAATTCTCGAGACGCGTGAGGCAGTGGTCCGCCGTACGCTGGCGACGACCGGCATCGAGGTTTCGCCCGACAGCGTGATGATCATGCCGGGCGGAAAGCCGACCATGTATGCGGCGATCACCCTTTTCGGCGAGCCGGGCGCGGAGATCCTCTATCCCGATCCAGGTTTTCCGATCTATCGCTCGATGATCGAGTTTACCGGCGCCACACCGGTTCCCGTGCCAATCCGCGAGGAAAACGGCTTTGCCTTCTCGGCGGAGGAAACGCTGGGTCTCATCACGGACAAGACGCGGCTGCTGATCCTGAACTCGCCGGCCAATCCGACCGGCGGCGTGACGCCGAAATCGGAGATCGACGCGCTGGTGAAGGGACTTGCCGCTTTCCCGCATGTGGCAATCTTGTCGGACGAGATCTACGACGTGATGACCTATGACGGCGAGACGCATACGTCGTTGCTGACCTATCCGGAAATTCGCGACCGGCTGATCGTCCTCAACGGATGGTCCAAGACCTGGGCGATGACCGGCTGGAGGCTCGGCTGGTCGATCTGGCCGGACGGGCTGATCGACAAGGTGCGCAAGCTGGCCGTGAATTGCTGGTCCTGCGTCAACGCGCCCTCGCAATTCGCCGGCATCGCGGCGATCGACGGACCGCAGGATGCGGTGGAGACAATGATGCAGGCTTTCAATGCGCGCCGGCATATCGTTGTCGAGAAGATGAACGCGCTTCCGGGCATCAGCTGCGCAACGCCGAAGGGCGCTTTCTATGCTTTCCCGAATGTCTCCGAGACAGGACGGAAGGCGAAGCCGCTCGCTTCGGCACTGCTTGAAGAGGCCGGGGTGGCGCTGATCGGCGGTCCTGATTTCGGAATTCTCGGCGAGGGCTACATCCGTCTGTCGTTTGCGAATTCCGCCGAGAACATCGAGCGCGCGATCGAGCGGATCGGAGACTTTCTCGCCGGCTGATCCGCACCGCCGATTTGCCGTCTTTTCGGTGTCAAGATAGATTGTCGCCGACGATTCGCGCAGGTGGAGAAGACGGCATGGCGACACGGCGTTCCGGGAAATCCTATCACCATGGCGATCTGCGCGCGGCGCTGATCGCGGCGGCCGAGACGGAACTGATCGAAACGGGCGTCGATGCCTTTTCATTGCGTGGCGCGGCGCGGCGGGCGGGCGTCAGCCATGCGGCGCCGGCCCATCACTTCAAAGACGCCAATGCGCTGCTCGACGCGCTGGCCGCGTCCGGGTTCGAGCGGCTGACCGCAGCCATGCGCGCCGAACAGGCGACATCGGAAGCGGACAAGATGGTGCAGCTGGTGGCGGCAGGCATCGGCTATGTGCGCTTCGCCGAGACCAATCGCGAACTGCTGCAGCTGATGTTCGGCATGTCACGCCGCACCGGCGACGATCCCGATCTTGCCCGTCATTCGGAAGCGGCGTTTTCGGTGTTGGTCAATGGTGTGGGCAATGTGCGCGGCCGGCAGGCTTTCGCGAGCGAGGAGGGATGGCGCGACGTGGCTGCCTGCTGGTCGATGGTTCACGGCTACGCGCAATTGGCGATCGCCGGCAAGATGGGGTTCGTCACCGGTCTCGCATTCGACGAGCAGCGTAGCTTGATCGAGGATCTGATGCGGCGGGCGATGTCCGAACGGGGCGCCTGACAACAAAGCGGGCGACCTTTTGGGAAAGATCGCCCGGCTTCTTCAGACCGCAGAGGGAGGAGCTGACGGTCTTAAATGCCACCACTGTTTCATGCTGGCACGAATCAGTTACCCAAAGGTTAACAAATTTATGACCGCAAGCAATTCTTCTTGGCGTAAAAACAGGCTGTATTGCTTTTTTAGGCGCTGGATTTTGATCGCAACAGCAATGTCGGGGCAAGTTTCGCCACTACTTTAGCGCGAATGCAGTCTGCACTGGTAAAAATGCTAGTTAACTTTACGTCATCCGGCGCACAAAGGCGCCGGATGAACAGTGAGTACTATCGCGTGATGATTTCGGGGCCCATCAACGCGTAGGGCAGTGCGGTCGAGAAGATCGGAATATAGGTCACCATGACCAGGAACACGAGCAGCACTGCGACGAAGGGTGCCGCCGCGCGCACCACCTGAATAAGGCTCATGCCTGTTATTCCCGATGTGACGAACAGGTTGAGACCGATCGGCGGTGTGATCATCCCGATCTCCATGTTCACCACCATGATGATACCCAGATGGATCGGATCGACGCCCAACTCCATTGCTATGGGGAACACCACCGGTGCGACGATCAGCAACAGGCCCGAGGGCTCCATGAACTGGCCGCCCAGCAGAAGCAGCAGGTTCACCGCGATCAGGAAGGTGAACCAGGTAAAGCCGGCATCCACCATCAGGCCGGTGATGGCCTGGGGAATGCGCTCGGCCGTCAGCACATGGGCGAAGAGCAGCGCATTCACGATGATGAACATCAGCATGATGATCGTCTTCGACGAGTCGATCATCACCTTGCGCGTGTCCGCGTGGAAGAACGCGCCGAAGAAGTGCCGGGCGATCAGACCCAAATTGCGCCCCCAGACCGGCAGGCCGGCGACCACGAAGCGTGGGATGTTGGCCGGGTTGGAGGCCGGATCGCGCCAGACCGAATAGGCGATGAGGACGGCAAGCGACAGCGCCAGTCCAACCCATGCGCGTCCCGAGGCGGTGACGTTCTCCCAGTCCGCGGTGACGAAGAAAGACAGCACCATCCAGACGAAAAAGAAGGCCAGTGCGTAGACCGTCGCCGAAAAGCCGACATGCGCCGGCGTGCCGCGGCTTTCCGTGTCGCCAAGCCAGCGGCGGCCCGCCATCGGGCCCATGTCGCGATAGACGAAGACTGCGATGACAAACGCATAGATGGCGGCGACCGCAGCGGCCTCGGTCGGCGTGAACACGCCGCCATAAATGCCGCCGATGATGATGACGATCAGGAACAGGCCCCAGCCGGCTTCCTTGCCGCCATTGAGAATTTCGCCGACGCCCTTCCATTCTTCCGCGGGCAGATTGCGCCGGCGGGCGATCACATAGATCGCGCCCATCAGCATCAGGCCGGCGAGAATGCCGGGTACCACGCCGGCGAGGAACATGCGGCCAACCGAGACATTGGTTGCCGCTGCGTAGACGACCATCACGATGGACGGCGGAATGAGGATGCCGAGCGTGCCGGCATTGGCGATCACGCCGGCAGCGAACTCCTTGGTATATCCGACCTGGCGCATGCCGGCGATGGCGATCGTTCCGATGGCGACGACGGTCGCCGGCGAAGAACCGGACAGGGCGGCGAACATCATGCAGGCGAGAACCGAAGCCATGGCGAGGCCGCCCCGGAAATGACCGACCGAGGCGATCGAGAAGCGGATGATGCGCTTGGCGACGCCGCCCGTCGACATGAAGGCGGACGCCAAGACGAAGAAGGGAATGGCAAGCAGCGTGTAGTTCTGCGATGCGGTGAAAAGCTGCTGAGCAACCGACGACATCGAATCGTTCGAGAAGAAGGCGATGACGATGATCGACGACAGGCCGAGGGAGACCGCGACGGGAACGCCGAGGAACAGCAGGCCGAGCACGAGGGCAAAGAGGATACCGGTTTCCATAGCGCTCAGTCCTTCAATACGTCACGGTTTTCGGCCACAAGGTCTTCCGCCTCATGGCCAGCGATGATCAATTCGCGCTCGCCGCGCGCGATGGCGACTGTTGCCTGAAGGCTGCGGAACGCGAGAAGGGCAAGCCCGATGGGCAGCATGAGATAGGCTACCCAACGCTGCACCCGTTCCTGCAGGCCGAATGTTTCCTGCATCCAGACGGGGTAGCGAAGGTCGTCGAGGCCGATGCCGGTGCCGTACATCAGCGTCCAGTAGCCAAGCGCGCCGGACTGGCGATAGCTGGTGATCTCCTTGCCGCCGAAGAACGACAGCCAGCCGGCATGGAGGAGCATCATCGCATAGAGCAGGCAGCAGATCGCGCCGAACAGGGCGGCTGCGTGAAACAGCGGTTTGGGGAAGGTCCGGATGAGGGCATCGACGCCGAGATGCATGCCTTGCTTGACGCCATATGACATGCCGAAAAGGATCAGCCAGGCGAACAGGATGCGGGTGAGTTCCAGCGCGCCGCCCCAGCCACTGTTGAAGCCGTAACGCGCGACGACCTGGGTAAACGAGATGATGGTGATCGCGGCCAGAAGGAACGCGATGATGCTCTCCTCGAGCGTGTTTACCGCTTCAGGATATTTGCGTTCAGCCAGAAACAGAATCGCGACGAGAATCACGAGCAAAACGGAAGGCCACAAGACAGCCATCGCTTCATTCCCCTCAAACAATGCGCGCCGTCATGGCGCTTTCCCCGGAAAAATGAGGGACCGGCGGTGAAACGCCGGTCCCGTTATCAGCGGATCAGGAGCCGTTGGATGCAACGGCGGCGTCGATCAGGTCCTTGCCGATGTCGCCCTGGAACTGCTCCCAGACGGGCTTCATGGTGGCGACCCACTCGGCACGCTGTTCCGGGGACAGTTCGCGGACGGTTGCGCCGGCATCGATGATGTTCTGCCGGTTGGCGGCTTCCTTCTCGGCGACCTGCGCGTTGGCGGTGCGGGTCACGTCATCCACGATTGCGACGAACTGCTCGCGCACGTCGTCGTCGAGACCGTTCAGCCAGTCGGTCGAGGTGACGAGCAGGTAGGCGAGCAGCTGGTGATTGGTTTCCGTGATGCCGTCCTGCACCTCGAAGAACTTCTGGGTGTAGATGTTGGACCAGGAGTTTTCCTGACCATCGACGACGCCCGTCTGAAGCGCGCCGTAGACTTCCTTGAAGGCGAGTTTCTGCGCCGACGCGCCCATCGCCTCGATCATGGCGACAGCCACATCCGAGGTCTGCACGCGGAACTTCAGGCCGTTCGCGTCCGAGGGAAGGAGCAGCGGCTTGTTGGCGGAGAACTGCTTCAGGCCCGAAGACCAGTAGCCCAGACCGGTGTAGCCGTTCGGCTCGGTGACCTTGAGCAGGTCGCGACCGGCATCGGAATCGGCGAAGGCGGCCACGGCGCTGAGGGACGAGAACAGGAACGGCAGGTCGAAAAGCCGGTATTTCTTGGTATAGGCCTCGAACTTGGAAAGCGACGGTGCGGCAAGCTGGACGTCTCCGAGCAGCAGCGCTTCCATGACCTTGTCATCGTCATAGAGCGTCGAGTTCGCGAAGACTTCCATGCAAGCCTTGCCGTCCATTTCCTCGTTGACGCGTTCCGCGAGCATCGTCGCGGCATCGCCCTTCGGGTGGCCGGTCGCCGCGACGACATGGCTAAACTTGATGACCATTTCGCCGTCGTCGCACTGGGCGAGAGCCTGTGTTGCGGTCAACGAGATGGCGAGCGCCGAAACAGCGCCGAGAAGCTTTTTCATGAGATTTACCTCCACTGCGGGGACCATTCCCCGGTCTCACGTCACAGGAAGGCGACCATAGCCGGCGTTTGCGGCGTTGGCTGTTCTCCTCCCTGAAAAGGCGTCGAAACCTTTCGCCGCTAAACATTGCACGCGGCGTGCCAACTGCAACAGAGCCGAAATTCCGGGGAATTTCGGGCTTTCACCCGCTCATGATGTGTAGAATTCTACCCATTGCGGCAGCGCTGTGTATCGTAATCTATACATGCCGCGCGGTGGGCTGGCGGTTACCAGCAGCGTTTTCCTGCAAGCGGGAAAAATTCCCTGGCCCGATATGATTCACTCGTCCTTGCGGGTCGAGTTTACGGGTGAGCTCCAGATTGCGCTCCCGGAAACGGGAATCGCGACAAACGACAGAGATGATCGAAAGGCAGTCGTTCATCCGGGCTGTAGCCGGGCAGCATTGCGTCGCCGTGACGGGTCTCACAGTGGACGATGGATGCAATCCTGGTCAGTCATCGTCGGCGTCCGCGCCTCCGATGCCGTGCTTCTGCATCTTGTCGTACAGGCCTTTCCGCGAGATGCCGAGCGCCGCATAGACATCCTTGAGCTTGCCGCCCGCCTTGCGGATTTCCCGCTCGATCATTGCGCGTTCGAATGCGGCCATGCGTTCGGAAAGCGGACCTTCGAAATCCTCGGCAGAGGATGTGCCGCCTCCGTTGAAGCCGTTCCAGAGGCCAAGAACCCAGCGGTCGGCGATGTTGCGCAATTCGCGCACATTGCCCGGCCACGAATGGTCGAGAAGTTCCCGTTCGAGGACGGGATTGAAGTCGGGGATTTCGCGGCGATAACGCGCACGCGCCTGACGGGCGAGATGTTCGAAAAGGAGCGGTATGTCTTCGCGGCGGTCGCGAAGCGGCGGAATCGAAAGCGAGACCACGTTCAGGCGGTAGAAGAGGTCGGCCCTGAAACGTCCTGCGTCGGCCTCCCGGCCGAGGTCGGATTTCGTGGCTGCGACAAAGCGGACATCGAGTGCGATCGACTTGTTGGAGCCGAGACGCTCGATGGATCGATCCTCGATTGCGCGCAGCAGTTTCGCCTGCAGGTCGAGCGGCATGGATTCGATCTCGTCGAGAAATACGGTCCCGCTATTCGCATGTTCGAGCTTGCCGATGCGCTGGCGCGCCGCGCCCGTAAAGGCGCCGGCCTCATGGCCGAACAATTCGCTTTCGAAGATGTCGGGTGGCAGGGCGGCGCAATTGAGGGCGACGAAGGGGCCGGAGGCGCGCGCCGAAAAGTCGTGCAGGGCGCGGGCGACGACTTCCTTGCCGGCGCCCGTTTCACCGAGAACGACCACGTCGGCATCGGTACCCGCGATCAGGTCGATTTCGCTGCGAAGCGTCGCGATCGCCGGCGAGCGTCCGACGATGCGTTCGGCGATGCCCGATCCGGAATCGAGCTCGGAGCGCAGCATGCGGTTTTCCAGAACGAGGCGGCGCTTTTCCAGCGCCCGGCGGCTGACCGCGCCAAGGTCCTGAACCCGGAAGGGTTTTGGAATGAAATCATAGGCGCCTTCGCGCATTGCATCCACGGCGATCTGGATGTCGCCATGGCCTGTCACGAGGATCACGGGGATCGCCGGATCGATCTCGAGCACCTCTGCCATGAACTGCATCCCGTCCATGCCGGGCATGCGAATGTCGCTGATGACCGCGCCGGCGAAGTCGCGGCCGATCGCATCAAGCGCATCGGCGGGGCGTTTGAAATCGGTGACAGCCAGATCGTCGAGTTCGAGACCCTGGCGCAGTGCATGGCGCAGGTCGTCGTCGTCGTCGACAAGCAATATGTCCGGTTTCTGGCTTTTGCCGTTCATTCGCGCCTGATCCTCATTCGGCCGCTTCCGCCTGCCGCTCGGTTGCGGGAATGTCGATGACAAAGCAAGCGCCATGGCCTTCATCGCGCTGTTCGATGCGCACCGAGCCTCTGAGATCCCGCACCACGCTGTCGACGATCGAGAGGCCGAGACCGAGACCGGATCCGACGGGTTTGGTCGTGAAGAAGGGCTCGAACACCTTTTCGCGTACTGCCGGATCGATACCCGGTCCGTTGTCGGCAATCTTGATCTGGACCCGATCCCCGTCGCTGCGTGCACTGATTTCGATGCGGGACCCGGCAGGCGCCGCGGCATCGTCGCCGGCCAGGGCATCGACGGCGTTGCCGACGAGGTTGACCACGATCTGGGAAAGACGGACGCGGCCGGTATGGGCGGTTACGCCGGGTTCGATATCGGTGACAACCGAGACGCCGGCCTTCTTCGCCTTCTGGCCGACAAGGATGAGCGCTTCCGCGATGACCGTTTCCACCGGGACCGTATCGAGTGTCGTTCCGGGCTTGCGGGAGAATGTCAGCAAAGTCTTCGACAGTGCATTCATGCGATCGACCATCTGGCCGATGCGCGCAAGCACGTCCGGCACGGCGGCGTATTTGCCGCGCTTGATCATCTTCTCCGCGTTTGCCGCATAGGTTTTGATGGCGGCCAGCGGCTGGTTGTACTCATGGCTGAGTGTTGCCGACATCTGGCCGATCACGGCGAGCTTCGCCGCATGGACGAGTTCGTCCTGGGTTTCGCGGAGTTGTTTCTCCGTTTGCCGGCGGGCATCGTTTTCCTGCCGCAGCGCCAGGTTGACTTCGGACAATTCGGCCGTGCGATCGCGCACGAGCCTTTCCAGCCGCATGCTCTGCGCCTTTTCGCGACGCGCGCGCGCGCTGGCGGCTTCCTGCCGGATCGCGAAGAAGAGTGCCAACATGCCGGCGACGATCACCGCAAGGGCCGCGATCCAGGCCGCGTTCCGCCGCGCTGTCACAACCGGGCTGGCATCGACCAGCGCATGCATGGTCCAGCCGAGGATCGGGATGGTCCGCGCCGCTTCCACGAACAGGCGGTTTCCGGTTTCCGGGATGCGGATGAAATCGCCGGACGTGTACGACAGCGGTTCAACGTCCGGCATTGCAATCGATGCCGTCCAGAGACGTGCCGCCCATTGGGGTCGGTTCGACAGGAATACGAATTCGCGCCCGTCAGTGACGAAGATCGGGTGGCTCGACAGCGACCAGTTGGCCTCGATGGCGCCAAAAGGCACCAGCACCAGAACCATGCCGATGTTCTGGCCCGGATTCTCCAGCCCGGCGATGTGGGACGCGAAGGCGTAGGCGCGAGAGCCGTCGGCAAGCCTCAGCGCCGCGCGTCCGAGACGCCGTTGGGCGACCGTTTCGGCGAGGCCCGATCTTACCACCGTGTCCGTTTCCACGAGGCCGCTTGCCGATGCGAGAACATTGCCCCGGTTGTCGGCGATGGCGATATCCCGCGCTCCGGAGGCCGCCGAGGTGCTCTTCAGCAGCACATCCAGCCGGTCCGGATCGGCCGCTGTGTTGTCTGTCAGATAGTCGCGCACATCATCGCGCCGGCTCAGCAATGGCGGGATCAGGCGGTATTTTTCCATCACGCCGCCCAACGCCTCGATCTGAAGCGCGAGGCTTTCCTCCGCAGTGGCGCTCAGCGCCGTCCGGGCGCGGGTTCCCGCCCAGTCGCGGGCCAGCCAGACCGCGAGCGCAAGACACAGCACCGTGATGCCGATCACCATGCGGGTGATCAGACGGTAGCGTTTCCTGAGTTGTGCGCCGCTCGTTGTCGCCATGGTACATTATGTACCGGTCAGTCGTGTTCCTGCACAAGTCGCCGATCGAACGAGATCGACTTGATCATCGCATAGACCGACATGCCGGGGCGCAGGCGCAGGTCGTCGACCGTCTTGCGGGTGATGCGGGACTTCAGCACCTGCAGCCCGACCATGCCGCGTATCTCGGCAAAGGCGTCGTCGCCGGAAACGACTTCCTCGATGACCATGGGCAATTGGTTGCGTACCGAGATATCGGAACGCGGCGTCAGGGAAATCGCCACGTCTCGCGCGTGGACCCGCAAGCGCAATGCCGTTCCCGGTTGGGGCAAGTCCTCCTGGTCGGGCGGGCCGAGCAGGAACACGGTATAGCCTTCGAGGTCCACCTGCATCAGCCCGTACTCGGCCTCGTAGCGGCGGAAGATGCCGCGCAAAAGGACGCTGGCCTGATGGCTGCCGAGATATGCGCCGAGATCGGAGCGTGCGAACAATGCCGCCGTGTCTCCGGACACCACCACCTTGCCTTGCGACATGATCACCAGCGTATCGGCGAGGCGGGCGATCTCGTCGATCTCGTGGCTGACATAGAGGATGGGAATGCGGGTGCGCGAGCGGATACGCTCCAGATAGGGCATGATGCGTTCGCGCCGGGCGAAGTCCAGCGAGGCGAGCGGTTCGTCCATCAACAGGATTTGCGGATCGGACATCAGTGCGCGAGCGATCGCGACCCGCTTGCGTTCGCCACCCGACAGGGTCGCCGGGCGGCGGTCCAGGAGTTCTTCTATGCCGAGCAGCGCGATGATCCCGTCGAACTGCTCCTGCCCCGGCCGGGCATTGCCGCGCGCGCCATAGGCGATGTTGCGGCGAACGGTCATGTGCGGAAAAAGGCGGTCGTCCTGGAAGACGAACCCGACACGGCGCTTGCGGGCGGCGATGCGGATACCTTTTTCCGTATCCTCCACAACCCGGCCGCCAAATTCGACATGCGCCCGCTCGGGCCGCATGAGGCCGGCGACCGTGCGCAGCAATGTCGATTTGCCGGCGCCGGACTGGCCGAATATCGCGGTGATTCCCTGGCCGGCCCGGAAATCCGCCTCGAGCGCGAAGTCGCCCGCCTTCACCGCGATGTCGATGCGCAGGTCAGTCACGGCTCGACGCGCCTCCGGCTGCAAGACGCGACGACACCCATTCCGATGCGACGATGGCCCCGATGGCGAGCAGCACCGAAATACCGATCAGGCGCAGGGCCGCCATGTCGCCTGTCGGGCTCTGAAGGAAGGAATAGATCGCGAGCGACAGGGTCTGGGTCTGGCCCGGTATGTTGGAAACGAAGGTGATGGTCGCGCCGAACTCGCCGAGCGCCTTGGCGAAACCGAGAATGACACCAGCAAGGATACCAGGCAGGGAAAGGGGGAGAACGACCGTGGCGAGTACGCGCAGACGTCCGGCTCCCAGCGTTTTGGCGGCCTCCTCCAGTCCCGGATCGATCACTTCGAGGGACAGGCGGATCGGGCGGACAAGAAGGGGAAAAGCCATGACCGCTGCAGCCAGGGCCGCGCCGGTCCAGCGAAAGGCGAATTCGAGGCCCAGGACCTCGCGCGAAAGCCAGCCGAGCGGTCCGTTGGCGCCGAAGGCTACAAGAAGAACGTAGCCGGTGACGACCGGCGGGAGCACGAGCGGCAGAGTGGTAATCGCCTGCAGTAGGCTTCGGCCGCGAAACCGCCAACGGGCAAGCGCCCAGGCGACGAAGAATGCCAGCGGCAGCGCAGCGGCCATGGCGGTGGCGGCGACCTTCAGCGAAAGCAGGATGATCTGAAGTTCGCCCCCCGTCAGCATGTCATCCCTGTCCGCCGTCACCGCCGGCGAGGAAGCCGTATTTCGCTAGCACCTCCTGCCCGGGTTTGCCGTTCAGACGATCGAGGAAGGCTTCGCCGAGATCGCCGCCTCCGGACAGAAGCACCGCTTCATAGGCGATCTCGGGGTGGCTCGCGGGATCGAAGCGATAGGCGATCTTGAGGTCCGGTTCCATTCGGGCATCGGTCGCGTAGACGATTGCAGCGCCGACATCACCGCGGGCGGCCATGGCGAGCGCGACGCGGACATTCTCCGTGAAAGCCGCGTTTGACGAGACGTCGGCCCAGATCCCGAGTGACTCGAGAGCCGCCTTTCCGTAGATGCCGGCGGGCACATGGCCGGGATCGGCCATGGCGAAGCGGGACGAAAGCAAATCCGCGATGTCGGCGCTATCCGTGGATTTCGAAACAGCGACAAGGCCGTTGCGAGCAATGATTGCGGGTTCGCCCGCGATCCTTTCAGGCGCGTTCTCCGCAAGCCACGTCACCCAGTCGCGGTTCGCGGAGATATACAGACCGGCCGGCGCGCCTTCGGCGATCTGGCGGGCCAGTGTCGAGGAGCCGGCGACCGAGACGATGACCGCGCATCCCGTGTCGGCCTGGAAGGCTTCCGTGAACTCGTCGACGGCGTCGGTCATCGACGCGGCTGCGAAGACGATCAGCGGAGTGTCGCCGCAATCGATATCGGCGGCGTTCGTCGGTGCGGCGGCCAGTGTCATCAGGGTGAGCAGGAATGCTGCGCCGAGGCGCAATCGGAACAAGGCGTTCAAGATGAATTTCTCCGAAATGTTTTCAGAAACATATCGGTATTCGCTATGCTGTCAATCGCGTTGTTCATCGGACCCCGGCACCGTCGACAGCATGGATTTGAGTGTCTCGACTTCCGGCGCGACGGCATCTTCCGCGGCTTTGGTCATTCGGCGATAGGCCGCAAGCACGGCATCGCCGGTTGCGGTCAGTGTCGCGCCACCGCGCGCGTTTCCGCCGCGCGCCGTTTCGACGACCGGTTCGCGGAAAGCGCTGTTCATCGCTTCGACCAGCGACCAGGCCCGCTTGTAGCTCATTTGCATGGCGCGGCCGGCGGCGGCGATGGAGCCGGTTTCGCGAATGCCCTCGAGCAGGTCGGCCTTTCCGGGGCCGATCGCGATTTCGGCGTCAAGCGCGATGCGCAGATGCAGCGGTCGGCCAGGCGTGTGTGGCATGTCTGGATTGCCTCCGTCTGCGCCGTTCGGCGGCGCGGCGCCAGACTAGCACCGCTGGCCGCCGTAACAGAAGCGGAAACGGCGTCAGGCGGTTGCGCCCTCGATGGTCGCCTCGACATGGTCGATCAGTGCGTCGGGAAGACCGAGGCGTCCCGCGAACAGGTCGAGATAGCCGCGTTCGGCCCGGCTGTCCGGGCGGATCGTCAGGCGCGACGCGGTGTAGAGTTCCACCTTCTGGGCGTCGGTTTTCGCGGCGGCGAGAATGGTGTCGAGGTCGAGCGGGCTTGAGAGTTCGCGATTGATGAATTCGGCGGCGTCGTGATCGAGGCCCGACATGGCCAAGCGACCTGCGATCTGTTCGCGTTCGTCATCGTCGATATGGCCGTCCGCACGAGCGGCGGCGATCATGGCGCGAATGAGCGCGAGCGCGAATTCGTCCTCGCCCTGCGGCGCGATGGCGGGATCGAAGGCCGTCTCGGAGGGCGGCGGCAGGAGAACTTCTCCTTCAGCGACGTCCTGCCGGCCCTGATCGGGGCTCTTGCCGTCCTGGTAGTTCTGGTACGCCTTGTAGGCGAGCCCCGCGACCGCGGCCAGACCGCCGAGCTTAAGCGCCGACCCGGTGATCGAGCGGCCGGTGGAGGTTCCGAGCAGGACGGCGGCGATTGCACCGGTCGCAAGCGGATTGTCCTTTGCGAGCTTGCCTGCCTGTCCGGCCTTTTCGCGAACGGAGGAATCGGTGCCGGGAACCCGGCTTTCCAAGAGATCGGTCAGAAGTTTCTTTGCGTCGAACATCGGGTGCTCCTCATGCCAGCGTCGCGCTCCGATCGCCTGTGTATCGGGCCTCGCTCCACTTGGTGTCGGCGGTCGGCAAATACAACTGCGCGATTATGGCATTGAGCGCCTCCGCGCGCTGCGCGGAGGTACCGAAAGTGGAGACGCTTACTGTGTCGAGGATCCGTCCGTCCCTGCGGGGGCAGTGTCGATCGCAGGCGGCGATCCGTCGAGGATGAGCCCGCCCGGCAGGCCCGGGAGGCCCGTTGACGGCGCCGGCTCGCCGGATTGGCCGCCAAGTCCGGGCGGAGGACCGGACAGTCCCATGGACGGCGCGCTCCCGCCGGACTGGTCGCCGAGGCCCGAGGGCGGGGCGCCGTCGAGATTGAGACCGCCGGGCAGTCCCGGGAGGCCGCCTGAAGGCTGTCCGTTGCCATTCTGGCCCGGCAATCCCGGCAGGCTGGGCAGTCCGCTCGGCGCCTGTGGCGCTCCCATGCCTGGCAACTGGATCTGGACGTCGTCGAGATTCACCGGCGCGACGTCATCCTTGTAGTGGGTAACGAGGCGCGGATAGAAGATCACGATCAGGATGGCGATGAACTGGATCACGATATAGGGCAGCACGCCCTTGTAGATCTGCGTCGTCTTCACGCCCTCGACCTTATGGCCCGTCACCTCGTCCTTCCACGGCCGTGTCGGGGCGATGGAGCGCAGATAGAACAGCGCGAATCCGAAGGGCGGCGTCAGGAACGACGTCTGAAGGTTGATGCCGAGAATGATGCCGAGCCAGATCAGGTCGATGCCGAGCGCTTCGGCCGGACCGACCAGCAGCGGCACGACGATGAAGGCGATCTCGAAGAAATCGAGGAAACAGCCGAGAATGAAGACGATGATCGTCACGAAAACGAGGAACCCGTGTTCGCCGCCCGGCAGTGCCAGCAGCAGTTCCTCGATCCAGAGATGGCCGTTGATGCCGTAGAAGGTCAGGCCGAAGACGCGGGCGCCAATCAGGATGAACATCACGAAAGATGTCAGCTTGGTGGTCGAATCGAGCGCTTCCTTCAGCGTCTTGAAGCTGAGACGGCGCTTGATCACGGAGAGAACGAGCGCGCCGGTCGCGCCCATCGCACCGCCTTCGGTCGGTGTCGCGATTCCCAGGAAGATCGTGCCAAGCACCAGGAAGATCAGCGCCAGCGGGGGAATCAACACGATGATCACCTGCTCGGCGAGGCGGGATATGATGCCGAGCTTCATGTAGCGGTTGATCAGGCTGAAACACAAAGCCGCCGCCGTCGCGATCGTCGCCGACCAGACGAAGCGGGTTTCGTACCGCAGTCCGTCGAAGACAAAGTTATAGAGCAGATAGTGGATGCCGACCGTCACCGCGATCATGACCAGCAGCGATGTGACGCCGCCGCCGAGTGTCCTGAATTCCACCGGAAGCGCTGGCGCGGTTTTCGGCCGGACCAGCGTGACGAAAAAGATGTAGGCGCAATACATGGCGATGATCATGATCGCGGGCAGCAGCGCGCCAACATACATGTCGCCGACAGACCGGCCGAGCTGGTCGGACATGACGATCAGCACCAGCGATGGCGGCACGATTTGCGCCAGTGTGCCCGATGCGGCGATGGTGCCGGTGGCAAGCGACCGGTCGTAACCGTAACGCATCATGATCGGCAGAGAGATCAGGCCCATGGCGATGACGGAGGCCGCGACGACACCGGTGGTCGCGCCGAGCAGGGCGCCGACGATAATCACCGCATAGGCGAGGCCGCCGCGCACCGGCCCGAACAACTGCCCGATCGTGTCGAGCAGATCCTCGGCCATGCGCGATCGCTCGAGAATGAGCCCCATGAAGGTAAAGAAGGGGATCGCCAGCAACGTGTCGTTGCGCATGACGTCGAATATACGGTTCGCGTTGGCCTGCAGCAGGTTCGGGAACAGGCGAATCTGGTCCGGCGCAAAGACCGAGAGTTCGACACCGAGAAAGAAGAATATCAGGCCGCCGGCGGCGAGCGTGAAGGCGACGGGGTAGCCGAGCAGAAGAAGCGCCATCACGGAGGTGAACATGATCGGCGCGAGATTGTGAGCGATGATCTCGATCATACCTTCCTCCTTTCATCGAGGTCGGCGGCGGATTCAAGCTCCTCGACCGTCGGCGGCAGGTCATGTTTCTCGTTTGGCTCGTCGATCAGCCCCCGGATCACGGCGATGCGCTTGATGATTTCCGAGAAAGCCTGTGCGGTCAGCAGTGCGAAACCGAAGAAGACCATGGATTTGGCGGGCCAGAGCACGAGGCCGCCGGCATTCACCGAGACTTCGCCCGAGGCCATGGATTTCAGCATGAACGGCCAGCCCAGCCAGATCATGATCAGGCAGAAGGGCAAGAGGAAGAAGATGTGGCCGAGCAGGTCGATCCAGTCGCGAACCTTCTTGGAGAAGTTCGACATCACGATGTCGATGCGCACATGTTCGTTGCGCTGCAAGGTGTAGGCGGCGGCGAGCATGAACACCGTGCCGTACAGATACCATTGCAGTTCGAGCCAGGCGTTCGACGACGTGTCGAACACCTTGCGGATCGTGGCATTGCCCGCGCTCACGAGCACGGCAACCAGGATGAGCCATGATACCGACCGGCCGATAAAGCCGGTCACCGCGTCGATGGCGCGCGACAGTTTCAACAGTGGAGCCATCTTTCTCCCCGGAAGCGGCCCGGCGGGCATGTTGCACCGCCAATTTTCGCAGTTGTTGTGCACGACTTTCCCGGCACATACAATCGCTGGGAGGTCGAAGCGGAACGGCGATTGCTAGCATTCGCGGCTGCAATCCTCAATTCGGTGGTCAGTTTTCCTTACCAGCAATTGGTATGACGTGCGGCTTCCGGCTGGTGGCCGGAAATCATGTCGTTTCGCAGCCGAAGCCCGTATTCACGGATCGGATACGGGGACGTTGGGATCGTCGTCTGGTGCCATGACGCCCAGGCCGTTATTCGCCTTGTTGCGTACCCACGTGTCCCGGGGACCGATTGTTTCGCGCGAACCGTCTGAAATCAAACGATCTTTCGCTTCCGCATCGCACAACCGAAATAATTTGACGAGCGTCCTGCAACACCCAACACTGTCGCCATGACGGACCCCCTTCCGCAGCGGAGATAGGCATGGATCTCAAACCGGTCACGCTCGGCGACAAGTATGACCTGTCTTGCGACCGGATATTCGTGACAGGCACGCAGGCGATCGTACGCATGCTGCTGATGCAGCGCGAACGCGATCGTCGCGCCGGTCTCGATACGGCCGGTTTCGTTTCCGGTTATCGCGGATCGCCGATCGGAGCGCTCGACCAGCAATTATGGGCCGCGGGCGGCATGCTGAAAGACGCCGGCATCGAATTCCAGCCGGGCCTGAACGAGGAACTGGCGGCAACGGCGTGCTGGGGCACCCAACAGGCCGAACTCGGCAGCAAGGGGCGCCATGACGGGGTTTTTGCGCTCTGGTACGGGAAGGGGCCGGGCGTCGACCGGACGGGCGACGTCTTTCGCCATGCCAATCTTGCCGGGTCCTCGCGGCATGGCGGCGTGCTGGCTCTGATGGGTGACGACCACACGGCCGAATCCTCGACCAACGCACACCAGTCCGAATTCGCCTTCGTCGACACGCTGATCCCGATCTTCAATCCCGCCGGAGTGCAGGAGATCATCGATTACGGTCTTCATGCCTATGCGCTGAGCCGTTTCACGGGGACGTGGGCGGCGATGAAATGCGTCAAGGACAACATCGAGTCGACGGCGTCGGTCGAAGCCGGGCTTGACCGCATCCAGCCGCAGATCCCGAATTTCGAAATGCCGCCGGGCGGGCTCAACATCCGCCCGCTCGAACTCGATTTCATCGGCCAGGAGGAGCGCCTTCATCGCTACAAGCGCGAGGCGGCGGTCGCCTACAATCGCGCCAACAAGATCGACCATGTCGTCTGGCAGGGCGGGCGCAAGCCGAAGCTCGGGCTGGTTGCTGCCGGCAAGAACTATCTCGACCTGCGCGAGGCGCTTGCCGATCTCGGTATCGATGAAGTGGCGGCCGCCAATCTCGGGATAAGGCTCTACAAGGTCGGCATGCCGTGGCCACTCGATCCGGACGATTTGAAGCGGTTCGCCGATGGCCTGCAAACGATCCTCGTGGTGGAAGAAAAGCGCGGCCTGATCGAAGTGCAGATCAAGGAGGAGCTCTATCCGCTCGCCAACCGGCCATTGGTGGTCGGCAAGCGCGACGAGGACAATGCGGAGCTCTTCCCCGTGATGGGCGCGCTCGATCCCAACGATATCGCGGTCGCGGTCGGCGAGCGGGTGCTGTCGGTCTGCGGTCCGAACGAGGAGGTCGCCGCGCGCGTTCGCCATATCCGGTCGCTGCAGAGCGCGTTCGCCGATACGCGGGATGTCGCGGCGCGCATGCCGACATTTTGCCCGGGATGTCCCCACAACACATCGACGCGTGTGCCGGATGGCGCGCGCGCCTCGGCGGGGATCGGCTGCCACTTCATGGCGCTCTGGATGGAGCGCGACACGGAAGGCTTCACCCAGATGGGCGGCGAGGGCGCCAACTGGGTCGGCGAGGCGGCATTCTCCAAACGCGACCACATTTTCCAGAATATCGGCGACGGCACCTATAATCACTCCGGGTCGCTGGCGATCCGTTTCGCGCTCTCCTCGAAGGCGAACATCACCTACAAGATCCTTTTCAACGACGCCGTGGCGATGACCGGCGGCCAGCATGTGGAAGGCGATCTCACCGTCGACGAAATCGCGCGGCAGGTTCGTGCGGAGGGCGTCCAGCGCATCGCTGTCGTGAGCGACGAGCCGGAGAAATATGCCGGGCATGCTGAGTTTCCCGGCGGAACGTCGATCCATCACCGTTCGGAACTCGATACCGTGCAGCGCGAGTTGCAGACCGTGCCGGGCGTCTCGGTGCTGATCTACGACCAGACCTGCGCCGCGGAGAAACGCCGTCGGCGCAAGCGCGGCACGTTTCCCGATCCGGACAAACGCGTGCTGATCAACGAACTCGTCTGCGAGGGATGCGGCGATTGCGGGGTGCAGTCCAATTGCGTGGCGATCCAGCCGGTGGAGACGGAGTTCGGCCGCAAGCGCCGCATCGACCAGTCCGGCTGCAACAAGGATTTCTCCTGCCTGAACGGCTTTTGCCCGTCTTTTGTCACCGTGCATGGCGGCGAGCTGCGCAAGCCGGAACCGGTAAAGCAGAGTGCCGATCCCCTGGAAGGCGTGCCGGCTGCACCGGCATTTGTCTTCAACGATGCGCATCCGGAATGGTCGGCGATCATCAACGGGATCGGCGGAACGGGCGTGGTGACGATCGGCGCGATCCTCGGCATGGCGGCGCATCTCGAAGACAAGGGCGTCGGCATCATCGACATGGCGGGCCTTGCGCAAAAGGGCGGCGCGGTCTTTTCGCACATGCGCATCGCGCCGACTCCGGAAGCCGTTTCGACGATCCGCGTGTCGCCCGGCAAGGCCGATCTTGTCCTCGGCTGCGATATCGTCGTTACAGGCAACCGCAAGGTGCTTGGTGCCATCCGCAAGGGCGAGACCCGTGTCGTCGTCAACAAGGCGGAGGTCATGCCGGGCGATTTCGCGCGGCACAGGGAATATGAACTGCCGACCGGCCGACTGGTCACCGCGATCACCGAGGCGGCGGGGCAGGAGTGCGTCGATTTCGTCGATGCCGGGAAGGCGGCGGAGGCGCTGTTCGCCAATTCGATCGCCGCCAACATGTTCATGCTGGGTTTTGCGGCACAAAAGGGCGCGCTGCCGGTATCGTGCGAGGCGATCGAACAGGCGGTCAGGCTGAATGGACAGGCCGCCGGGATGAATATTGCCGCTTTTCGCTGGGGGCGTCGCGCGGCGCACGACCCGGATGCGGTCATGCGGCTTGTCGCGGAACGCGGACGCGGAGCGGGGCGCAAACGCGCGAATACGCTCGATGAGATCATATCGACGCGTGCAGGTTTTCTCGCCGTTTACCATAACAAGGCGTATTCCGACCGGTATCGCGCGCGCATCTCGGCCGTTTCCGACCGCGAGAAAGCCATTGCTGGGAAACCCGGCGCCCTTACGGAAACCGCGGCGCGCCAACTGTTCAAGCTGATGGCGATCAAGGATGAATTCGAGGTCGCGAGACTGTATTCCGGGCCAGAGTTCCGGCGTCAGCTGGAGGGTGAATTCCAGAACTGGCGCAAGCTTGAGTTCCATCTCGCTCCGCCGATTCTCGGTGAGCGCGATGCGCGCGGCGTGCCGAAGAAGAGAGTGTTCGGACCACGGATGATGACCATGTTCTCCATCCTTAGCCGTTTGAAATCGTTACGCTTTTCGCCGTTCAATATCTTCGCGCATCATCCGGAGCGGCGGCGTGATTTCGAGACGCTCGATATCTATGAACGCGACCTCGACCGTATCGCCGCGATGGCTGATCGTGACAATCTGTCCGAGATCGCAGCCTTCGTGACATGGCCGGCGGACATCGCGGGATACGGTCATGTCCGCATGCGCAGCATCGACGAGGCGATGGCGCGTCGCGCCGAATTCAACCAGCCTCTCAAGGCCAAGATCTGAACCCCGCCGCCGCCGAGTGAGGCAATCAAGGCCGGCTTTTCGGGACCGGTCTCATTTCGAGACGCCTAAACGCTTCCTTAAGCGCGTACTGCTACGGTCCGCGCAAGATCAAAGGGGACGTGTCGAGGCGGAATTGAAGCAGACCACGTCAAAAGAAGTTACGGCCGAGGTGTACACGTCTTTCGTGGACACCTTCTTCGCGGATTCCCGCTCGATCGTGGTGGGAGCCGGGTTGCAGGTCGTCATTGTCGGTTCGGCATGGCTCGATACCGGCCACCCGGTCTATATCGTTCTGATCATTGCCATGCTGGCCACCGCCTTCCTGCGGTTGCGCCAGGCTGAAGCCTATCATCGCGACCGTGCGAACCGGCCGCCCATGGATATCGACGCGCAGGTGCGCTGGGCAACCGTCTGGGAAAACCGGTACATGTGGCTCACGGGCGCGGCGACGACGCAGATCGGGCTCTACGCCTTTGCGGCGTTGCAGGTCGCCTCAAGCGAATATTCGATCATCTCGTCGATGATCATGGTCTTCGGAACGTTCCCTACGGTCGTCGGGCGAATCTACGGATCCGACCGTCTTGCCGCCGTTATCGTGGTCACGTTGATGGCGCCGACCGCGTTCGGCACGGTTCTGCGCGGTGATGCGGCGCATATCCTCATCGCGTTCCTGCTGATCCCCTATCTCCTGCTGGTCCGCACATTGGTGCATGACGTGCGCGCGGCGGTTCTCGACGCGATCCAGGGTCGCTGGAAAAACCAGGAAATCGCCGAGCGTTTCGACATCGCGCTCAATAACATGTCGCACGGATTGATCATGTTCGACGGCGATCTGCGCGTTCTGGTGGCCAACAAGACCGCGCGGACGCTGTTCGAAATCCCGGAGCATATCGACCTCGAAGGCCGGTATTTCGATGCCATTCTGCGCTACGGCCGTGCGCGCAAGGTCTTGTCCTCCCGTCAGGTCGAGAGATTGCGGCGCCAGTTGATGCCGATGATCCTGGAAGGCGGAGCCAACAAGCGTTTCGTGCTCAATGACGGACGCCACGTCGAGTTCAAGTCCAATCCACGCGCCTTTTCCGGGGCGGTTTTGACGTTCGAGGATATCACCGAGCGCATCAACGCGGAAAAGCAGATGGTCAACATGGCGCGCTACGACGCCCTGACCGGACTGCCGAACCGTAGTTACTTCGCGACCCTCATCGCCGAGCGGCTGAAGCAGAAGGCGACAAACGGCGACTGCATGCTGGTCATGCTCGATGTCGACGATTTCAAGCATGTCAACGACACGCTCGGCCACTCGCAGGGCGACGCGCTGCTGCGTGCGGTGGCCAACAGGCTGAAGGATTTCCACCTCCGCGACATTCTGATCTCGCGCCAGGGCGGTGACGAGTTCATGATCTTCATTCCCGATCGTCCGCGCGACGAGCCTCCGGGACAGATCGCCGAACTCCTGCGCTCTACCCTGACCGGCGTCTACACGCTGAGCGGTGAACAGGTGCATGTAACCGTGAGTGTCGGTCTCGCCACATCCGATCGTACGTCGTTCGACCTGACCCGAATGATGGTGAAGGCCGATCTCGCGCTCTATCGTTCCAAGGCGCAGGGCAAGGGCGTCTGGTCGGTGTTCGAGGAGTCAATGGACGCGGAGTACAAGCGTCGCCAGATGGTGAAGAACGAACTGGCGAAGGCGCTCGACAGTGACAGTCTTGCTGTGCGCTATCAGCCGATTGTCGATGCCAAGACCGGAAAGATCGTGGCGTGCGAGGCGCTGTCGCGCTGGAATCATCCCGAACTTGGCGATGTTTCTCCGGCCGAATATATCCCGCTGGCCGAGGAAATGGGCATGATCGGCAAGGTGAGCCGTTCGGTCCTGAACCGGGCGACGCTCGATTGCGCGACCTGGCCCGAGGAAGTGAACATCTCGGTCAACCTGTCGGCGATCGATTTCCGCCGGTCCCGCCTGCTCGACGAGATCGACCATGCGATCCGCCAGTCGGGCATCTCGCCGCGCCGGCTCGAGATCGAAGTGACGGAATCCGCGGTGATCGCCAACGAAACGGAAATGCTGACGGTGCTTCGGCAAATCCGCGAGCGGGGCATCAAGGTGTCGCTCGACGACTTCGGAACCGGCTATTCATCGCTGAGCTACCTGCACAAGCTGCCGCTCGACAAGGTCAAGATCGACCGCTCCTTCGTCGAGGGGATCGAAAGCGGACAGACGCCCATCGCACTGCTTCGCGGTGTCGCGAACCTTTGCCGCACGCTCGACCTTCAGGTCACGATCGAGGGCGTGTCGTCCGACGATCAGCTCAACCTCGTTCTCGCAACCGAGGGCGTGAGCCGCATCCAGGGCTTCGCCCTCGGGCCGGCATTGCCGTCGCAATCCATTCTTGAACTGGCGCGCCGCACGCTGTTGCCCGTATCGCCTGTGCGCCTTGTGCCCAAGAAACCCGCCGCGGCTTCCTGACCGCGGACCGCGTAAGTCGCGGACAAACCCCCAAGAAATTGCCCCCGAAAGACTGGTATCCGGTCTCGAAAGTTTATTTCAATTTTAACCATATTTCGAATTAAACATGGTTAACAGACACTTAACGAGATGTTGCTATTTACAACTTTAAGGATCGGCTTACCCTGTCCGTGCAGTTGGGGACAGGACATGAATGTATCGGTAGGACATATCGGAAAGCGTCATGGCGAAGACAGTCTGAACGACCGTATCTTCGACGTCATGGAGCATATCGAGTACCGGCGGATTGTTACGCCGGAGGACTTCGAGGAGATCGGCGACCTTCGGGCCAATGCGTTCGATGCGCGGGTTGTATACAGCAAGAAACTGGGAAATTCGGCGGTCGACGAGATGGATCGCGCGAAGAACGCCTATGTTTTCGGCATGTATTACGATGGCACACTCGTTTCGACGGTGCGCATGCATGTGGTGTCGCGCGAAAACCCGGACTCCTTTTCCGTTCGGATGTTTCCGAACACGATGAAGCCGCTGATCGAACAGGGTATGAGCTTCATCGATCCGACGCGTTTTGCGATCGACGAGGAAGTGTCCCACGAAATCCCGGGTCTGCCGATACTGACGCTGCGGATTCCGTTCATGGCGACGGTGCACTTCAACGCGAATGCCTGCCTGGCGCTCGTCAAGGAAGCCCATGCGCCCTTCTATCGCCGCGTGTTCCGGTCGACGCAGCTTGCCGGTCCGGCGAAGTTCGATGAATTCGCGGTCCCGCTCGTTCTGTTCGCAGGGGCTCGGCAGTACGAAAAGGACATCTGCCGGCGCTATCCGATGTTCAATTCGACCGCCGCGGAACGTCGCATGATGTTCGACAAGAAGGTCAATGCGGTCCCGCCGCTGACAATTCTGCCGACAGCGAAATATGTCGCGAAAGCGGCGTGATGCCGCAATAGGCCCAACAGGGCATTGAAGTCGCGATAGCTTTTCGGTAATCGCAATCCATTGTGAATTTGCCGAGCGGAGCGAAAGCCATGGCCGACAACCATCCCTCTGGTCCTGCTGAAACCGGGGCCGAAATGGACTACGCAGAACACGAGCGCACCTTTGCCATGTTCATCAACATGAGCAAGTGGATCGTGATCTTCTGCGTTGCCCTGCTGATCGCCATGGCCTTCGGTTTTTTCGCCGGTGGCGGCCTCTTCGGCGGAACCGTCGTTTTCATCGTTCTGATGATCATCGGCTATTTTCTTTCCTGACCGACCGTCGCCCTCGACGCAGGAACAGGATCGTCATCTTCTCGCCTCCGGCTTTGCCGGGGGCGAAGTCATATGCGGACGGACGTTCGTGCCGACGAACGCGGCCATGTAATCGGAGAGACGTGATCGCTTGAGGGGCGATGAGGCCGACCGGCCGGTCAGCCTCCGACGCGGGCGAGACCGTTGCGCGCCGGCTCGTACTGGCCGTCGAGTTGCAGCGCGCGCTTGTAGGATTTCTGCGCCTTGGCCATGTCGCCCTGCTTTTCGTAGACCAGTGCCTGATTGGCCCAGCTCTCGGCAAGGCGGTCGTCCAGGCGAAGCGCGTAGTTGAAATCGTCGAAGGCGTTGTCGAGTTGGCCCAGCGCCACATAGGACAGGCCGCGCCCATTATAGGGTTCCGGTGAACTCGGTTGCAGCGATATGGCCGTCGAGAAGTCGTCGATCGCAAAATCGTGCTGGCCACGGGTCTGGTAGATCAGGCCGCGGCGGTGGTAGGCGCGCGGGTCCGTGGTGTCGAGCTGGATCGCCTTCTGAAAATCGTTGAAGGCCTCCGAGACGCGGCCGGCGCGGCGATAGAGTTCGCCGCGTCCGATATAGGCCGTATCGTAGCGCGGATTGATCCGGATGGCGGCATTGTAGTCTTCGGCCGCGCGGCCGAGATCGCCGGTGAAGCGATGGATGAGGGCGCGGTTCGCATAGGCTTCGAAGAAGCGCGGATTGAGTTCTATCGCGCGGTCGAAGTCGCGCAGCGCTTCCTGGTAGCGCCCGGCGCGTCCGAATGCCGAACCGCGTACATTGTAGCCGCTCGGGTCATTGGGATTGGCGCGAATCACATTGGTCAGCGACGAGATATTTTCCTGGCTGCCCTGTTCGGCTTCGATGTTCGAGGCGAACTGGGTATCGACGCCGCTGGTCTCGCAGCCTGTCAGCGCGAGCGTCAGTGTGAAAAGGGCAATGGCAAACGCGGGTCGCCGGCCTTCCGGCCGACCGGTTCCGTTTGCGAGATATGCGATCCGCTCCTCGCCTCCGGTCTTTGCCATATGCCTGTATCCCTCACCATCCGTCGCCGCCGATGAAAAAAGGCGGCGCGCTCGTTTTAAGCAACGCCACCTTTTCAAATTAAAAAGAGACGAAATCGCGACGTAACGCGTTATCGACCGCGTGCGCCAATCAAACCTTCGCGCTGAGCGCGCTTGCGGGCCAGCTTGCGCGTCCGGCGCACGGCTTCGGCCTTTTCGCGGGCGCGCTTCTCCGATGGCTTTTCATAGTGCCCGCGCATCTTCATCTCGCGAAAAATGCCTTCGCGCTGCATTTTCTTCTTCAGCGCGCGGAGCGCCTGGTCAACATTGTTGTCGCGTACGAGAACTTGCACGTGGATCCCAACTTTCCAAAGGGGTTGATAGCTATGTCGGGATACAACAATCCCGTCCGCGACGCACCCGCCGCAGATTCCGGGCCGCCATTAGCAGAAACGCCCGATGATGTCCAGACTGTTGCCGCTGTGGCGCGAAGTTTTACGAAGCGGAACAGGTCTCGGTCAGTTCACGGATTTGTGAAACCGCGGGAAAGTCCCTTTCTTTTCCCGCTCTATCAGAATCGGGTATGACCTTACGTAAGGGTAGCGTCTCCATGACGCGCCGTATGCGATTTCGCTCGGTGGCCGTTTCTCAGGAAAGGGTTGCCCGGAAGGCACGGGATACGCCCCATTCCCGTGCCTTCCATTTTTCAACGGGTCCTTTTCGTGCGCCATGGCGAGTCGCAAAAAGGGCAGAGTGTCGTCGTATCGGACGATATTGCTACATCCAGCGGCGCGGGGCCCGGGGCCGAAACGCCTTTCTGGACGACCTGACGGGGTGATTTGCGATGCGGAAATATTCCGGATTTGCCTTGGTGCGCGAAGCCATGCGCGCTCACAAGGGATGGGACCGGCAGTGGGCCTCGCCGGAACCCAAGCCCGAATATGACGTGATCATCATCGGTGCCGGCGGGCACGGTCTGGCGACCGCCTATTACCTCGCGAAAGAACATGGCATCACCAATGTCGCCGTACTGGAGAAGGGCTGGCTCGGCGGTGGAAACACCGGGCGAAACACCACGATCATCCGGTCGAACTACCTCTACGACGAATCCGCCGGGCTTTACGATCATGCGGTGAAGCTGTGGGAGAACCTCTCGCAGGATCTCAACTACAACGTCATGTACTCGCCGCGCGGCGTGATGATGCTGGCGCACAACGTGCACGATGTGCAGGTGTTCAAGCGGCATATCCATGCCAACCGGCTCAACGGTGTCGACAATGAATGGCTGACGCCGGAAGCGGCGAAGGAATATTGCCCGCCGCTCAACATTTCGTCGACGGCGCGCTACCCGGTCATGGGCGCGGCCCTGCAGCGCCGTGGCGGAACGGCGCGTCACGACGCGGTCGCCTGGGGCTATGCCCGAGCGGCTTCCGACCGTGGTGTGCATATCATCCAGAATTGCGAAGTCACCGGTGTCCGGCGTGGCGCGGACGGCGCGGTGACCGGGGTGGAGACCTCGCGCGGATTCATCGGGGCGAAGAAGGTCGGGGTGGTCGCAGCCGGCAACACTTCGGTGATCATGCAGATGGCGGATGTGCGCATGCCGCTGGAGAGCTTCCCGCTGCAGGCGCTGGTCTCCGAGCCGGTCAAGCCGTGCTTTCCGTGTGTCGTGATGTCGAACACGGTACATGCCTACATCTCCCAGTCCGACAAGGGCGAACTGGTGATTGGTGCCGGCACCGACCAGTATACCTCCTATTCGCAGACCGGGGGCCTGCACATCATCCAGCATACGCTGGATGCGATCTGTGAAATGTTCCCGATGTTCACCCGCATGCGCATGCTGCGTTCCTGGGGCGGTATCGTGGATGTGACGCCGGACCGCTCGCCGATTATCGCCAAGACGCCGGTCTCCGGACTCTATGTCAATTGCGGCTGGGGAACGGGCGGCTTCAAAGCGACGCCGGGCTCTGGCCATGTTTTTGCCCACACCATCGCCAACGATAACCCACACCCGATCAATGCGGGCTACACGATGGAGCGGTTCAAAACCGGTCGCCTGATCGACGAGGCCGCCGCCGCGGCCGTGGCGCATTGATGGCGGGCGGGCTGTTGACCATGTGGGGACGCCATGCTGATGGGGCTCATCATACGCCTCGCCGTCGCGGCGATGCCGACGCTTGCGCCGGCAGATACGCCGCAGCTGACCCATTGCATCGGTTCGATCGAGGTCCTTCGGATCGTACGGAGCGAAGAGCGCGTGTGGCCGTTTGCCGACGAGGGCGGCGTGCTGGTCTGCGACGACCAGTCTGGCAGGCCGCGCGTGACATATGCCCCGGAAGGAGTCTTCGGTGCACACGCGGTGATTTCCGACAGCCCGCTGAGCCAGTTCATGATGCTGATGCGTCATCGAGACTACATCACCCAGGGCTTGTCGCCGGAGGAATTCGCGTACGGAATGAACTGGTGGGGCCTTGTCGGCAGACAGCTTTGCGAGCGCAAACGCGCTGTCACCATTCGCCCCTGCTTCAAGTAAGGATAGCCGCATGCTTTTGATCCATTGCCCCTATTGCGGCGAGGAGCGGCCGGAGCTCGAGTTTCGCCATGCCGGCGAGGCGCATATCGCGCGGCCAGAGAACATCGCGGAGATATCCGACGAGGAATTCGCGCATTACTTCTTCTATCGCGATAACCCGAAGGGCGTGACGTTCGAGCGCTGGCGGCACATGCATGGATGCGGTCGTTTCTTCAACGCGGTGCGTGACAGCGTGTCGGACAAGTTCCTGACGACCTACAAGGCCGGCGAACCGAAGCCCGATATCGCCGATGCGGCCAACGAGAACCAGATCAACACCAGCAAGGGACAAGGCGCGAAATGAGTGCCGCCGGAGCCAATCGCATCGCCGGAGCGGGCCGGCTGACGCCCGCCAATACCGTGCGCTTCACCTTTGACGGGAAGAGCTATACCGGCCTTCAGGGTGACACCCTTGCCTCGGCGCTGATCGCCAACGATGTGCATTTGGTCGGCCGCTCCTTCAAATATCACAGGCCGCGCGGCATCCTTTCGGCAGGCCCCGAAGAGCCCTCCGCGCTTGTCGGCGTGCGCAGGGACGCATCGCGCCATACGCCCAATATCCGTGCGACCGTGCAGGAGATTCATGACGGGCTCGATGCCGTCAGCCAGAACCGCTGGCCGTCGCTCACTTTCGACATCGGCGCGCTCAACGACATCGGGTCTCCGATGTTTTCGGCCGGTTTCTATTACAAGACGTTCATGTGGCCGAAAGCGGCCTGGAAACACATTTACGAGCCGGTGATCCGCAACGCGGCCGGGCTCGGCGTTGCGCCGAAGGAGGCGGATCCCGACAATTATGCCGCGCGCTATGTTCATTGCGACGTCCTTGTGATCGGTGGCGGCGTCGCCGGCCTGACGGCCGCGCTGTCGGCGGCGGAATCCGGCGCGCGCGTGATCCTGTGCGACGAGAATGCGCATCCCGGCGGGGCACTGCGCTTCGAAGGCGAGGCGCGGCTCGACGGTATGGCGGGCCATGACTGGGCCGTGCAGGCCGCGGGCCGGCTTGCCGCGATGGACAATGTGCGTCTGCTGACGCGCACGACGGCTTTCGGCTATTACGCACAGAACTTCGTCGGGCTTGTCGAGCGCGTGACGGACCATCTGGCCGCGCCGGAACCGGACATGCCGCGCGAGCGCGTGTGGCAGGTGCGTGCCGGCAGGGTTATCATCGCCGCCGGCGCGATCGAGCGGCATATGGTGTTCGCCAACAACGACCGGCCGGGCATAATGCTGGCGTCGGCTGCGCGCACCTATCTCAATCACTACGGCGTCGCGGTCGGTCGCAAGGTTGGCGTCTATACCGCGAATGACAGCGCCTATGGCGCGGCGTTCGATCTCAAGCGGGCCGGCGCGGACATTCCCGCCATCGTGGATCTTCGCGACGAACCCGATGCCGGTCTCGTCGAGGAAGCCGGCGTTCTCGGCATTCGGGTCCTGACCGGCCATGCGGTGACCGGCGCGGGCGGAAAGCTGCGCGTCGCCTCGATGTCGGTGGAGCCGAAAAAGGGCGGCAGGACCGAGGTCATCCCCGTCGATGCGCTGATCATGAGCGCGGGTTGGACCCCGTCGGTGCACATGTTCTCCCAGTCGCGCGGCAAGGTTGCATGGGACGAGGAAACCGGGCGTTTCCTGCCCGGGACCTATGCGCAGGATTGCGCAAGCATCGGCGCATGCAACGGCACGGACGGGCTGGAAGCCACCGTGAACGAGGCGCTCGCCGCAGGCGAGGCCGCCGCGAAGGCCGCTCATCCCAAGGCGAAGAAACCGTCTTTCGCGATCAGTGTCGGCAGCGCGGGAAAATGGGCCGGCGGCATGGTCGGTGCCGGGCCGGGCGCCGAAGCGGGCAAGGTGGTCAAGGCATTCGTCGATTTCCAGAACGACGTGACCGCAAAGGATATCCGTCTGGCCGTGCAGGAAGGCATGCACTCCATCGAGCACGTCAAGCGGTTCACCACCAACGGCATGGCGACCGACCAGGGCAAGCTGTCGAACCTTCACGGGCTCGCCATCGCTGCTGAAGCGCTCGACAAGCCGATCCCGAAAGTCGGCCTGACCACCTTCCGTCCGCCCTACACGCCGACGACCTTCGGCGCGATCGTCAATCATGCGCGCGGCAAGCTGTTCGATCCGATGCGGCGCACACCGATGCACGCGGCAGAAGAAGCGGCGGGCGCCGTGTTCGAGGATGTCGGCCAGTGGAAACGCGCCTGGTATTATCCGCGCGCCGGCGAGGACATGCACGCCGCGGTCAATCGCGAATGCCGGACGGTGCGCGAAGTCGCCGGTATGTTCGACGCATCGACGCTGGGCAAGATCGAGGTCGTGGGCCCCGACGCTGCCAAGTTCCTGAACATTCTTTACACGAACCCCTTCCTCAAGCTCGGCGTCGGGCGCCTGCGCTATGGCATCATGTGTCGCGAGGACGGCTTCATCTATGACGACGGCGTCGTCGGGCGCCTCGCGGAAGACCGTTTCCACGTCACCACCACGACGGGCGGCGCACCGCGCGTGCTCCATCACATGGAAGACTATCTCCAGACGGAATTCCCCGACCTGAAGGTCTGGCTGACCTCGACCTCCGAGCAGTGGGCCGTGATCGCCGTGCAGGGGCCGAAGGCGCGCGAGATCGTGGAGCCCTTCGTGGAAGGGATCGACCTCTCGAACGAGGCCTTCCCGCATATGAGCGTTGCCGAGGGAGCAGTCTGCGGCGTGCCGGCGCGGGTGTTCCGCATGTCGTTTACCGGCGAGGCCGGCTATGAGATCAACGTGCCGGCCGATTACGGACGCATGGTCTGGGATGCAATTTACGAACGCGGCGCGCCGATGGGCATGTGCCTCTACGGTACTGAAACCATGCATGTGCTGCGTGCCGAAAAGGGCTACATCATCGTCGGCCAGGACACCGACGGCACCGTGACGCCGCATGATACCGGCCTTTCCTGGGCCATCGGCAAGAAAAAGACCGATTTCGTCGGCATTCGCGGCCTGAAACGCCCGGACCTTGTCGAGGAAGGCCGTCGCCAACTGGTCGGGCTCAAGGTCAAGGATGGCAAGACCGTGCTGGAGGAAGGCGCCCAGATTGTCGGCGATCCGAAACAGGCGATCCCGATGAAGATGATCGGCTGGGTTTCATCCTCCTACTGGTCCGAGAATTGCGGCGCTCCGATCGCGATGGCTCTGGTCGAGAATGGCCATAATCGCATGGGCGAAACGCTTTACGTGCCGATGCCGGACGGTGTCATCGAAGTCGAAGTTTGCGGCACCGTGTTTTTTGACGAAGAGGGAGGCCGGCTCCATGGCTGAGGCCCAGATCGCGCGTGAATTGCCGTTGGCAGGACGGGCTGCCGGCGGTGCGTCCATCTCCATCGCGCCGGCGGAACCGGCGATGCGCGTTTCGCTGCGCGCGCCGCAGGAGTCGATTGCTGCCGTGTCCAAGGGCCTCGGGATCGACTTGCCGACCCGGCCCAAGCAATCCGCGGTCGCGGGGGCGCGATCCGTGCTCTGGCTGGGGCCGGACGAATGGCTGGTGATCGAGGAAGGCGACCGGGATCCGATGGCCGATCTTGCCCGCGCCGGCGCACCTCATTGCGCGGTGGACGTGTCACACCGCAATACCGCGATCCTCGTGACCGGAACGCAGGCGGCCGATGTGCTCAATGCCGGCTGCCCGCAGGATCTTTCTCTCGAGGCGTTTCCCGTCGACGCATGTTCGCGCACGGTGATGGGCAAGATCGAGGTCGTCCTTTTCCGTACGGCGGAGGATGCGTTCCGGGTCGAGTGCTGGCGGTCGTTTTCCGATTATGCCTTCGAGTTTCTGCGAGACGCCGCGCGCGGACTCTAGGCACCGTCATCGCGATTTCCGTTCGGTCAACTCCGTCTTAAGCCGATTGTGTTCGACTCCCACCGGGGCTGACACACCGGGATCAGACATGCTGGACACGATAGCCGCCAAAATGGCGAAGGAAGCGGGCATCCGGCCCGTCGCGGATTTCGGCGAGGTTCATGCGGGCAAAGTCGGCCACACCGATTGCACCGTGCTTGCCGGTCTCGAATCCTGGAGCGGGTGCGAGTTCATGCGCATCACCGTCGTGCATACGCGCGGCAGGACATCGCGACGGACGCGTGTCATCAAATGGCCCTATGCAAAGGGCGATCCGCGCGCGCTTGGACCGGTTTTGCGCGATCTCGATACGTTTCTGAATGCGCCGACAACCGGTATTCTGACAGATGACCGCGGTGCGGTCGGCCGGTTTTTCGACCGGCTCACGCGGACGGACTATCTCGGCCGGTACGATTTCAGATCGCCGATCGATGAGCCTTACGAGAATTCCGTCGATGGCACGGTCGTCCGGTTCTGGGATCAGACCGAGGCGACGCTGACGGCGCGGCGGCCGGGACGCGGGTTCATCTTCGGACAGATGCCGCTCGCAGCGATCGGCGAGGTCGCGAAAGCGCTTCGCGCATATCAGCAGGGCTGACGACCGGGCGGACCTGCCGTGTCAGTCACGTTCCAGAATGGACATGGTGATCCATGTCGCGGTCAGGGCAGGCTTGATGCTGTTCTCGATCTCGATCTTGACGTCATACGTGTTGAGAACACGGCCCGACGGGCGAATGTCGGCTTTCGTCAGAATGAAGATGGCACGGATGCGCGATCCCGTGCGCACGGGCGCCATGAAACGGACCTTCTCGAAACCGTAATTGATGCCCATCACCGATCCCACGAGGGTCGGCAGGGCCTCGAAGGCCAGGGTCGACAGCATGGACAATGTCAGGAAGCCATGCGCGATCGTGCCGCCATAGGGCGTTTCCTTCGCTGCGCGCTCGGGATCCTGATGGATCCACTGGTGGTCATCCGTCGCGTCCGCGAAGCGGTCGATCATGTCCTGGGTGACGGCGCGCCATTCGGACCGGCCAATCTCGGTTCCGACTGCGCCGGGGATTTCGTCGACGGTGATTGTCTTCATGTTGATTGCGAACGCGCTTTCCCTGCTGAGAGGCTCATGCCTTACGCATCGCAGGGTTGGCGATCAACCCCAAGACCTGTGGACAGCGCCGGCGCGATCCGATCCCTGATCGCGACATGGGGGCAAACGGTGGGTTGCCCCTGCCAAATCCGGTCTTCGAACGCGCTGAGAAGCCTCTGCCAAACCGGTGTCGCCAACCCGCTCAAGATCGGCCATAATCGTCCACGATTTATGTCGTGTTGGTTGCATTCTGTTTGAAACGGCAGGTTATTCCTCGATGTTTACCGATCTGAGTTTCCAGAATTACGAGGCGCCAGCAGTATTTTCGGTGACGTTGTCGGGCGGCTTTTGATGATCTGTCAGGTCGTGAAGAGATTGCGGTCGTCTTGTTCCGGGGAAATGCACTGGTTGCTTCCGGCACGGGTTCCCCGCGCTTTCGCTCCTCATTTCGAACGATCCTGAGCTCGCCGCGCGATGGAGACTATCCCGGAGGACATTCGCTACAGGTTGCTTGAACAGCATGGCGGATTCGCTCTCGCCTATTCGGTCGCATTCCAGCCGGAGCTTTCGCATTTTGGAGACGAGCGGGGTTTCCTGTCTTACTGCAAGGTCGGAAATACGGCGTTCGTGCTGGCTGATCCGATTGCCGACCGAGCCCGACATGAGGAACTGATAGACGCCTTTGTCGCCGCGCACCCGGATGCCGTCTTTTGCCAGGCATCCCTGAATACGGCGGAAATCCTTTCGCGGCGGTCCTTCTGGGTGAACCAGTTTGGATGCGAGAATATCATCGATCTCGACACCTATTCCTTCGATGGTCCGAAACGGCGCAGTTTCCGGACTGCTTCAAACCGGTTTTCCGCCGGCGGATACCAGGTGCGGGACATGTCGTTGAGCGACCTCGATCCCGCTGACGTGCGGGCAATCTCGGATCGCTGGCGACGCACGAAAGTGACAAAGCGCCGGGAGTTGCACTTTCTCGTTCGCCCCGTAGTGCTAGCCGACGAACCGGGCGTCAGAAAGTTCTTCCTTCTCAACCGCGATGGCGAGCCGGAAGGATTTGCCTTCTTCGATCCGGTTTTTGAGAAAGGACGGATAAAAGGCTATCTCTCGACGACACGGCGCTGGCTGCCGACGACGGATCCGCTTGCGTCCTATTTCATGGTTCGCACCGCGATCGAGACATTTCAGTCCGAGGGCGTCGCAACGCTGAACCTCGGTCTCTCGCCGTTTCACCACATCGAAGACAAGGTCTTTCAAAGGAACCGGTTGGCAAGGCGCGCCTTCAGGTTCATGTACCGCAATTCTCTCACAAACCGCTTCGTCTACCCGGTGCGAAACCTCGCGAAACACAAGGCGAGTTATGGCGGTGTCGAGAGCCAGACCTTCTATGCCTTCAACACCTTGCCGAGCATACCCAGGCTGCTGAAGCTCATCCGGGCCTGCCGGATCATCGCTTAGGCTGCATAGATGGGCTTTCGCTGAAAGAGTTCGGCCTGTCGAAACAGTCGCGGATCTGCATGTCAGCGAGTGAATCGGGTTCGCGATGGCGAACCGAATTGCACTTTGGCAAGCGGCGGTATGCCCGCGAGGCAATCTCGTGTTGAAACGCCACATGGCAGGTCGTCTCGCCGATGCGTGACGCCCGTGACCGATGACCCGTTGGTCGCCAAGCCGGAAAACGGTGAGGTGCGAACAGTTAAATACCTTGACTCTGGATGTGTACCCGAAAAAGTGGTTTCATGATTACTCGGGAGGAGTTCATGGCGAATATCGAATTGGCAAATGTTTCGAAGAGTTTCGGCAGCGTGAAGGTCATCGACGATCTTTCGCTGGTGGTTCATTCGGAGGAGCTTGTCGTTTTTCTCGGTCCTTCGGGGTCGGGGAAGTCTACGCTTTTGAGAATGATCGCGGGTCTCGAGACAATCGATAGCGGCACGCTGACCATTGGCGGAAACAGATGCGAGCAACTTGCGCCGGGGCAGCGTGGCGTCGCCATGGTGTTCCAGAACTACGCGCTCTACCCGCACATGACGGTGCGCGATAACATGGCGTTCGGGCTCCACAATATCGGGATGTCCGGCAGCGAAATCGAGCGCCGGGTCGCGGACGCGGCGCGCATCCTCGAGATGGAGGAACTGCTCGAACGGCGGCCATCGCAGCTTTCGGGCGGGCAGCGCCAGCGCGTTGCCATTGGCCGTGCCATCGTTAAGGAGCCGAAGGCGTTTCTTTTTGACGAGCCGCTGTCCAACCTCGATGCGGCCCTGCGCGTGCGCACCCGGGTCGAACTGGCGGAACTGCATCAGCGCATGAAGGCGACGATGATCTACGTCACACATGACCAGACCGAGGCCATGACGCTCGCCGACCGTATCGTCGTCCTGAACAACAGGCGGATCGAGCAGATCGGGACGCCGATGGAAGTCTATCTGCGGCCAGCTTCGCGTTTCGTGGCCGGCTTCGTCGGCAGCCCGGGCATGAATTTCCTGAAGGCAGACGTGGCGGCGAGCGACAACACAGTCGCCCGGCTTTCGGACGGCACGGAAGTGCCGCTTCAAGTGGATCACCCGGGTTCCGGTGCTTACGAACTCGGCATCCGTCCTGAAGGCATACGCGTGGCAGGTGCCGGCGGCGACCCCGCCACCACCCGCGCCACCGCCGGGGTCGTTGAACGGCTCGGCGAACGGACGCTGATCCATTGCGCCTTGCGGGACGGCAGCGAACTCATCGCGCAGGACAGCGGCAAGTCCGAAGTGGCTCCGGGCGACGACATCGATCTGACCTTCGATCCGTCGGCCGTGCACCTGTTCGATCAGTCGGGCCAAGCCTACCACGCCCATGGGTGAGCGCGGCGATCCGCGCATCGCCCTGGCGTGGGAGAACAACGCCGATCTCTACGAAATTGTCTTTAACGCCAACGGTTTACGTTATCGGCGCGAAGAACGCGCGTTCGTCGCAATGGACCCGCCGCCTCCATACTATTCGGACCTGAGTCTCCTGCCGCGAGCGGATACGAGCGACGCATTGGACGCCATCCGGACGCGCCTGATGCGGAATCCGGACCCTTTCTCTGTCAAGGACGGCAACAACCGGCTCGATCTGGCCCCGCTCGGCTTCCGTGTCCTGTTCGACGCATCCTGGGTCGGGGCGGATGCCGATGCGATTTCACACGCAGACGAAGGATGGATGCGGATCGAAACGTCGCCCGCCCTCGAGCGCTGGGAGACTGCGTGGAACCGCGGCGGATCATCCGCAGACCGGAGTATCTTCGTGCCCGACATCCTGAATGACCCGCGGATCGCCATATTCGGGCGCGCGGACGGCGAGGGCTTCTTGGCCGGGTTCATCGCCAACCGGTCTTCGGACTGCGTTGGCCTCTCAAACCTGTTCGGCCGTCCGGACTCGGAGGTAATTGCCACGGCGGCCGCCTTGTCCTCCGATTTCGGGGACGGGCTGCCGGTCGTCAGCTATTCCAGCGGCGATGAACTCACGGCAATGATGCGATACGGATTTCAGGAACTCGGACCGCTCAGGATCTGGATTAAAGACCTCTAACCCTTGATGCCGGCCGATAGCGTGATCGCTTCGGTCACCCTGCGCTGGAACAGAAGATAGGCCAGTGCGACCGGCAAGCCTGCCAGCACCGCGGCGGCCAGTTCGCTCGCGTAGTAGACGCCGAAACTGTCATTCGTCTGCGTGATACCGACCGTGATCGTCATCATGTCGGTCTTGGTGACTGCGAGGAACGGCCACAGAAACGCGTTCCACGCCCAGATGAAGGTGACGATCGACAGCGCCGTCGTGACACCCCAATTCATGGGGATGTAAACCTTGAAGAGGATCCGCCATTCCGATGCGTTGTCCATGATAGCCGCTTCGCGGAAATCATGCGGAACCTGGTCGAAGAACTGCTTGTAGACGATGATTACGACCGGATGGATGAGCTGCGGCAGGATGATACCGGCCCAGGTGTTCAGAAGGCCCATATTGGCCATCAGGACGAAGTGGTTGATAATCAGCACCTGGGTCGGCACCATGAAGCTGGCGAGGATCAGCCACCACAGCGGACGCCTGAGCGGGAAGCGCAGCTGCGAGATCGCGTAGCCCGCGAAGACCGATGTGCCGACGGTCAGAACCGTAACGCCGATCGCGGTGGCGATCGAGTTCACGTACCAGTAACCGATTTGCGTCTGCGTCAGGGCGAATATGTAGTGCTCGAAGGTGAGCGTGTCGGGCCAGAGTTCGATATAGGACCGTACGACCTCGTCGTCGGGCTTCAGTGAACTGACGATGCCCCAGTAGATCGGAAACGCCCAGATCATGGCGCAGATCACGGTAATCGCGGTGATCGCCGCGCCGGCGGCGTTGAAACGGCGGGCGTTGGCGGCGTTCATCGGTTGCGCCCCCCGCTCAGCCGCATCAGCTGGAAGTTCAGCACCGACACGATGATGACCATGATGAAAAGCACAACCGCCACGGCAGCGGCGCGGCCGCCCTGGTCGGACTGAAACGCGCGCTGGAAAATATAGTAGACCATCACAAGGTTGTCGTTCGGCCTGCCGCCGGTCGAGAACAGGTAGACTTGGTCGAAGATCTTGAGCTGCACGATCAGCTGGATCGTCAGCACCAGCGACGTGACCGGCCAAAGCAGCGGCCATGTCACCTTCCGGAACGTGGTCCAGCGCGTGGCGTTGTCCAGCGACGCGGCCTCGTAGATTTCGCGCGGGATGGCGCGCAGTCCGGCGAGGAACAGCAATACGGAAAAACCGCAGGTCCACCAGACCGTGACAAAGGCGACCGCCGGCATGAACCAGGCTGTCACCTTGAAGATCGGCACCCGGTCCATGCCGAAGAAGTCGAAGAGATGCATCGCAATGCCGAACTGGAAATTCAGCGTCCAGTCCCACAGGCGATAGACCACGGATACGGGCAGGATGTAGGGCAGGAAGAAAAGCGCCAGGACCAGCGCCTGCAGCCGCCCCGACAGCCGCGTCACACCCAGCGAAATGCCGAGCGCCACCACTGTACCCGGGATCACGGTGAGCAGGACGAAATAGGCGGTGTTCCAGAACGCGGTGTCGAAGCGTCGATCGCGCGGCAGCCGTTCGTAATTGTCCAGCCCCACAAAGTCCCCGCCGCCGATCAGCCCGGCGTCGGTGAACGAAAGCAGGAACATCTGCACGGTCGGATAGATGAAGATCAGTGCGTAGACCGCGACGAACGGTGCGATCAGCAAATAGGCGACCAGCGCTTCTTTTCCGGGATTACGGATCAATTTCCTTCCCCTGCGCCGCTAAATGGAAATCCGGGGCGACACAAAGGCCGCCCCGGCCGGGAGTAACCTACTGCATGTCGTTCAGTTCATACTGGATTTCCTCGACCGCCTCGGACGGTTCCATTTCGCCGTTGAGCGTCGGCACAAAATAGGTCGACATGACGTCGAAGATCGGGCCGGCGACCCCGGCAAGCGGCGTCTTCGGGTCGAATATCATGTTCTCGGTCAGGCTGGAGTAGGTGGCGTTCGGTTCCATCGCCTTGTACTCGTCGGACGCCGTGACCGGGCCGTAGGCCGGGATGTGTCCGGCGGTTGCCCAGAACAGCGAATTCTTCGAGATCCAGCTCATTACTTCCAGAACCGCCGCCCGTTTCTCGGGCGTCATCTCCTTGCCCTTGTTGGCCGGAATGGCGAAGGCGTGGCTATCGGCATAGGTCGACGCATGGTCGAAGATCACCGGCAGTTCCACAGCTCCCCATTCGAACAACTTGCCCTGCTCGTGCAGGTCGGTCATCGTCGGAACTTCCCAGACGCCGTTGATCATCATCGCAGCTTCGCCGCTGGTGAACAGCGCCACGGTGGCGGGATAGTCGGTGTAGGTGGATTGCAGGCCCTCATTGGTCCATTCGGCCAACACGCCCAAGGCGTTCTGCAGCTTTTCCTTGTTGTCGCCGGCAAGGAACTCGCCGTCGGTCATCAGTTCGCCGTCCTGCTGGCCCATCAGGGAATAGATGGTGCGGAACATGAAGTTGCCGTCGGCTGTCACGCTGCCAAGCGGGAACTTGACGGAACCGGCATCCTTGAGCGCCTGCAATGTCGCGGTGAAGCCCTCGCGGCTATCGATGCCCTTTGGCGTTCCGTCGTCGTTGAGAAGGCCTGCCTCGGCGAGCACGTCCTTGTTGTAGTAGAGAACGATGGGGTGGGTATCGAGCGGCACGGCGTATTGCTTGCCGTCGATCGTCACGGCATTCCAGGTCGCATCGGCATAGTCGTCCTCGGACAGGCCCATCGTGGCCCAGTCGTCGGCGGTGATTTCCTGCAGGATACCCTGGTCGACGGCCAGCGGAATGCGGCTGGCATGGTAGGTCATGATGTCCGGCGCCTCTCCCACGGCAGCCGAAGTCTGGACCTTCGAGTAGAACGGAACGCCCCATTCCAGCGTGGTCGCGTCGATGGTGATCTCGCCTTCATGCGCGGCATTGAAATCCGAGATCATCTGTTTCATGCGCACGCCGTCGCCGCCGCCGAGAAAATCCCACCAGACAACGGTTTCCTGCGCCTGCACGGATGTCGTCATCAACGCCGTGGCGACCAGCGCAGTTTTTGCAAAGCTACTGTAGTTGAACATCTGCTTCTTCCTCCCTGGGTGTGCGGCCTCCCAGCCGCGGTAAAGTCTTTCCTAGAGCTGCACCCTGATCATCGAGTAGGAATGCTGCGGTACGGTGACCGCGACCTTGCCGCCGGAGATCGAAGCTCCTCCCTTCGTCTCGGGCTTCACGTTTTCAGGGTTCGCCTCGGTATTCGTTGCTTCGAGATCGTCATGCTTGATCAGTGTGTGCTCGACAGATTTCGCCTCCCCGAAACCTTCGACGGAAATCTCGATATCCATCGGCTCCGCGCCGTTTCGGTTGACGGCGAAGAAGGTCAGCGTTCCGGCATTGCTCTCATGGACGCCGGCGATATCGAGATAGCTGACGCCGCTTGCTATGTCGGCGTCGTAGGACGGGCAGTCCACGTCGAGCTGAAGCGCGGTGCCACGCCCGAAGCGCGAGGCGAAATGGAAGGGATGGTAGATCGTCTGCTTCCACGCGCCGCCGCCGGGCGAGGTCATGATCGGAGCGATGACGTTCACGAGTTGGGCGATACACGCGATGCGGACCAGGTCCGAGCGCCGGATGAAGGTGTTGAGGATGCAGCCGACCTGCAGCACGTCCTCGAAATTGTAGATGTCTTCCAGAAGCGCCGGGGCATGGGGCCATCCCCATTCCTTCATGCGTTTCGCGTCGTTCTTGCGCTCGTGGTACCAGACATTCCATTCGTCGAAGGAAATCTTCACGTCGTGCTTCGCGCGCCGCTTCGCCTTGACGTAATCGATGACGCCGCCGACCGTGCCGATATAGCGGTCGAGTTTCTCCGGCAGGGCGAGATACTCCGCCGTGTTTTTCTCGTAGTTCTCGAAATACATGTGCAGCGAAATGAAATCGACCTGATCGTAGGTGCTTTCCAGCACGGTCGCTTCCCACTGCGGATAGGTGGCCATGTCCGAATGTGACGAGCCGCAGACAATCAGGTCCAGCTTGTCGTCGAATGCGCGCAGCGCCTTGGCCGTCTCGTTGGCGAGATGGCCGTATTCCGCGGCGCTCTTGTGCCCGACCTGCCAGGGGCCGTCCATCTCGTTGCCGAGGCACCAGAGGCGGACATCCCACGGGTCTGCCCGACCGTTCTTCTTTCGAAGGTCGGACCAGTAACTGCCGCCGGGGTGGTTGACGTATTCGACGAAGTTGCGGGCGTCATCGAGCCCGCGCGAACCGAGATTGACGGCCAGCATCATCTCGGTGTTGGCGGCTTTCGCCCATTCGGCGAATTCGTGAATGCCGACCTGGTTCGATTCCGACGTATGCCACGCCAGGTCCAGCCGGGTCGGGCGTTCGTCTTTTGGCCCGATGCCGTCTTCCCAGTTGTAAGCGGAGACGAAATTGCCGCCCGGATAGCGGCAGATGGGTGTGTCCAGTTCACGAACGAGGTCGATGACGTCGCGGCGCATGCCGTTTTCGTCGGCTGTCGGGTGATCGGGTTCGTAGATACCGGTGTAGACCGCGCGCCCCAGATGTTCGAGGAACGATCCATAGAGGCGGTTGTCGATATCCGCGATCACATAGCGCGCGTGCGCCGTGACGTGTGCCTCCACGCCGCTCCTCCCATATTTAAAACACAAAATCCGGTTTGTACCGGTTATTGCGTTAGAGTAAGCGTGAGGAGCGGGGCTTAGTCAAGCCCAATTTCGAGGGGTTCACCCCCTCAGGTGGTGATGCGCAGCACGATATCCTGGTCGTAATTGCCGAAGCCCTTGCCGAAAATGTTCATCCCTCCGGGATGTTCGGCGTCTTCCTTCACGCCGATCCGCATGCGTATGGATCGGTGATGGTCGATCTGCAGATCGTCGAGCGTCACGTCGGAAATCTGAACGCCGTCGATGAAGCTGCCGCTGCCGTTGATCCGCCAGTTCTTCAGCTTCCCATACTGCGATCCCGCGAGCTTCCACCAACTGGGCGTGTGAACGCCGCGCTTGTCTCCGAAGTCGCCCGGTGACGTCCACGTCCCGATTTCAACGCCGTTGACCTGCAGGAATATGTCCGACGGCCAATCGGCCGCCGTGCCCGGCACCTCCGAACTCAGCTCCATGGAGAATTCCAGCGCTGTCGGCTTCGTGCGGTTGAGCTTGGTATTGTTCGGGAACTGGTATTCGACATATCCCCTGGTGAACCACAGCAAACCGGCCTTCATGCGATCCGGCTCGAGGAAGGTGTTTGGCACGTCGAGCAGTCCGATGACGCCCTCCGCCGAGCACAGGCCGCAGGGCGCCGTCACCTCGCAGGTCGTATAGAGGCCAAGCGGCATGGAGACTTCGATCGAGCCGTCTCCCGCCTCCTTGAGGTCGTCGTGAAAGCCCACCAGGATCTCCGAAAAGGCCGTCCGGCAAACCTTCTGGCTGCCTTTGCGCGCCTTTCGGCTCTCCGTCGTCACGAGGCCTACGTCTTCCAGCACCTGGAGATTGGAGGAAACCGTCGATTGCGGAAGCCCCAGCCGCTCGGCGATCTGGTTGACGTTCTTTTCCTCGCCGTCCCGAAGGAGCTTGAGAATGGAAATGCGAACCTCGCTGGCGAGTCCCCGTATGAGGTCGGGCCGCTCCGATGGATCGACTACAAGGACGTTGCCGCTCATGTCTGGTCCGTGTGATTGATGGAAAATGTTGGATATCAGCATATCTGATATAAATAAAGTGCCGATGGTGAGTCGATCTGTGGCTCAATTCCATCGAGTCTCGACGCCTCGTTCCGCGGTTCCTGTTGCTCGCCGCTCAATCGATCAGGCGCGAGCTTGAACTGCCGAGCCTGATCGCAGGCCAACGCCGCTGTCAGGCCAGACACACGATCCGGCGGAAGCGATTTGGCTTTTGGAGCGGGCGCTCCGGTTACCGGCGCATGCACTGGATGTTCAGCGGACGTGCACCTGCAGGAGGTGCCCGGAAAGCGGTGCGGTGGTCAGGTCGTCCTGTGTGAGCTCGTAGCGCGACGAGGTGACGAACAGCGTGCGGTTGTCCTCTCCTCCGCAAGCAATGCCCGTCGGATGCCGCACGGGCAGAGGCAGCGAGGCCTCGATCTCGCCGACCTCGTCCAGTTGCACCACGTTCCAGCCGTCTTTCAAGGCGAGCCACAGTCGCCCCATGCCATCAACGGAGAGGTCCACGGGCTGGCCGGCGGCGCGTGGGATTTCTGCAAAGCGCCGCAGGCGTCGCGTCGGCAGGTGCAGGTGATAGATCGTGCCGGTGTCTTCCAGGCAGAGATATATTTCTTCGTCGTTCAACACGGCAATCCCCGCGATGGGACCGGGAACCTCGATATGATCGCCGAACTGGCCGCTCGCCTCGATCCGCGCAAGCGCGGATTGCCGCGTCGGCGATGACAGTCCGGCCCAGAGGGCTTTTCCGACTGTCGCACTCGCTGTCACCCGCGTTCCGGTAACGGGTTGGCTGCGGGACAGGTCGAGGAAATCGATCCTGTCGGGGAAAAAGACCACCGTGCCCCAGTGAGGATGAACGCTGACTGCCCGGATCGGGTCTGCAAAGCCGGCCAGTTCCCTGGTCGTTTCGCCGTGCGTTTCGAAGAGTGCCGGAGCGAAGCGGTCCGCCCAGACCAGTCTCCCGCCCGTTGCGTCCCACTGTGGAGAAATGCCGTGAAACGCTGGCGCGGAGGTGAGGGGCTGATGTCCGTCGACCAGATCTGTCCGCGCCGTGCGGGCGTTGAATATCTCCGAGACCTGTTGGGCCACCGCAGCGACCTCCTTGCCCAGGAATTCGGCGCGTTCCATCGTCATGCGAAAGGTCGGTCCGGCAACGGAGATCGCGGCGACCGGAGCGCCATTCTTGTCGAGGATCGGCGCGCCGACGCAACGGGTGCCCATCAGGATTTCCTCGTCGTCGATGGCGAAGCCGCGATTGCGGATGCGGGCAAGTTCAAGCTTGAGGAGTGTGGCGTCCGTGATGGTTTTTTCGGTCATTCGCTCGAGCGGTGAGGGTAGCAAACGCGCCCGCTGATCGTTCGGCAGATAGGCGAGAATCGACTTGCCCTGGCTGGTGCAATGCAACGGCTTGACCGCGCCAGGCTGTGCCGCAGAGCGCTGTGTATGCGCGCCCTCCGACCGTGCGATTGAAAGAACGCCGCCTTCGCGCATGACGGCCAGATAGGCCGTTTCGCCGGAAAGGTCGCGCAGCCGGCGCAATTCCGTCGCCGCGAGGATTGGCAGATCCGAGCTTGCCCACACATTCATCGCCATTTCGACGATCTGGTATCCGAGTGAATAGCGATGTCGGTGGCCGTCCGAACGCACCAGTCCGCGCGCCGAGAGCGCCGCGAGGATGCGGTAAAGCGTCGGCTTCGGGATGCCTGTCAGTTCGGCCAGTTCGGAGCTCTCGATATCGCCTGGCCGGCCGGCGATCATTTCCAGGACATCGATTGCCTTGGTGAGCAGTCCGGTTCCGGCAGGCGTTCTTGCCGGCGGATGGAAGATCTTGTCGTTCACCTTATCCTCCCGCTAAATGTATTACATTATGATATTGCGCTTAATTTATCCGAGCATCAATGCACCCAAAACTTAATGCATATCACATGATGATACAAAGCGATTGCGCTCCGTTTGCCTCCAACTGACCTCGCGGTTACGAGTTTCTCCGAAACGCGAGCCGATGTTGAGGATCCGCTCGCCGCAATAGCAGCAGGAGGAGCAAGCGGTGCAGCCGGCGATCGACATTTCCAGGGATACGTTGGAAAAACTCAAGAAATGCAGCCAGGGCACCCTGACCACCCAGCTTTTCAAGCGCGGCTTTCGGCAGCAATTCCTGGTAGGATTGTCGCCGCTCAATCGCGACGCGGGCGCCTTTGCGGGTGAGGCTTTCACGCTTCGGTTCATTCCGAGCCGCGAAGACAAGGACTGGAGCCTCGAGGACCTGAAGGTTCGCGGTGAGGACAACCTGCAATGGGAGGCGGTCGAGGCAATCGGCGAGGGCCAGGTCATGATGATCGACAGCCGCAACGATCCTTCGGCTGCGTCGGCCGGCAACATGTTGATCACCCGCATGATGCGCAAGGGCGTTGCGGCGGCCGTCACGGATGGCGCTTTCCGCGATGGCGCCGAGATCGGCACGATGCCCTTTCCCGCCTATTGCCGCCTGAATACCGCGACGACGCGACCTGCCTATCACCGGGCAATCGCCATGCAGGAGGCGATCGGCTGTGGCGGTGTTGCCGTCTATCCGGGGGATATCGTTGTCGGAGACGCCGATGGCGTCACCGTGATCCCGCGCGCGCTGGCGGCGGAGATCGCCGAGGACAGCTACGAGCAGGAGCGGCGGGAGCGTTTCATTTTCACCAAGATCGATGCCGGCGCTTCGCTCTTCGGCACCTATCCGGCGGGTCCGGAAACGCTCGAGGAATACAAGGCCTGGCTGGCTGAGGGGAACGACCTGTGACCGCGGCGGCTGCCAAGGCGGAGGCGCTGATCCGCCATTACTTCGACATGTGCAATGCGGCCGATCTTCAGGGGCTGGTCGATTGCTTCACACCGGATGCCGTTCACTACTTCCCGCCCGGCCTGCCCGGCGCGCCCTGGCGAGGCGCGAAGGCGATTGCCGAGGGGTGGGTCTGTTGCGTGGAAACGCTGGGCAGCAAATGGACCATCGAAAAGGTGTTGTGCACGGCCGACGGGCGTGAAGGGGTGATCGAGTGGACCCATTGGAAAACCGCGATCGGTGAAGTGCTGCGCGGTGACGAGTGGTACGTGTTCAATGACGACATATCCCGCATCGTGGAGATCCGGGCCTATTACGCCAGTCCGGTCGACAAGAGCGCACCGGTCAACAAGCTCCACGAGTTCGACTACGAAAAACGCGGCTATCATCTTGCGCCCCCGCTCGTGAAGGGGAGGGCATGATGGATTTCGCACTGATCTGTCGCGATGCGCCCGGCAGGCTGGCCCAACGCATGGCCGCCCGGGCCGAGCACATGGCCGGCCTGAAGGACGAGAAGCGGGCGGGCACGATTGTCGATGGCGGCGCGATTCTGGACAGCGATGGCGAAATGGCCGGGTCTGTCGTCCTGTGCCGCTTTCCTGACCGGGCTGCGCTGGACGCCTATCTGGAGCGCGAAGTTTACAGCCGCGAGGGCATTTGGGGCGATATCGAGGTCCTTCAGATGCGCTTCGTCGACTGGGGGAGCCTGATGGATGCATGACATGCGCAACATCCGGGCTCGAACGTCCGGGAGAGTCTACGGCGTGCATAGCGGCGATCGGTGCCGGCTTTCGGGGCGGGGCGGTCCGCGGGGGTATGACAATGATTGACGCGCCTCATGGCCGGAACCTGATCAACGGAGAGTGGGTCGCCACTGACCGCACGTTCATGTCGAACCCGGCCAGCGGGAAGGCGCATCCGGTCTTTGCCGGCAATGCCGGGCTGGTCGATCGGGCCGCACAGGCTGCGGAAGAGGCGTTCTGGTCTTATGGCTTCAGCCGGCGCGAGGACCGTGCGGCGTTCCTGCAAGCGATCGCCAACGAAATCGAGGCACGCATCGAGCCGATCGCACGGATTGGCGCGGAGGAAACCGGTCTTCCCCTTGTCCGTCTGCAATCCGAATGCGGGCGCACCACAAATCAATTGAGGCTGTTTGCCTGGCACATCGTGGACGGCGCGTATCTGGACCGCCGGGTCGATCCGGCGCTTCCCGATCGTCAGCCGGCTCCCCGGCCTGAAATCCGGATGATGCAGCGTCCCGTTGGACCGGTCGCGGTCTTTGGGGCCTCGAACTTCCCGCTCGCCTTCTCCACTGCGGGCGGCGATACGGCGGCCGCGCTGGCGGCGGGCTGTCCCGTGCTGGTCAAGGGGCATCCCGCGCATCCGGGGACGGGCGAAATCGTGGCCGAGGCCATTCTGGCAGCAATCAAGGCGCGGGGGATTTCGCCAGGCGTCTTCAGCCTGATCCAGGGAGACGACCGCAGCGTCGGCGAGGCGCTTGTGCTGCATCCGCTCGTCAAGGCCGTGGGTTTCACCGGCTCGCTGGCGGGTGGGCGCGCGCTTTTTGATCTTTGCGCCTCGCGCGCCGAACCCATTCCCTTCTTCGGCGAACTCGGATCGGTCAATCCTGTTTTCGTGCTGCCGGCCGCTCTCGATGTGCGGGCAGAAGAGATGGGCCGGGGCTGGGCGGCCTCGCTCGCCATGGGCGCGGGGCAGTTTTGCACCAAGCCGGGCATTGCCTTCGTGCCCGCCGGCGATGCCGGTGATGTCTTTGTGGCCGCGGCGGCCGACGCGCTCGCCGCCGTCCCGCCCCAGACGATGTTGACGGACGGGATCGTTGCGGCCTTCTGCGCGGGCAAGCAGGCTTTCGACGACTCCGATGTCATTCGCAAGGTGGTGGCGAACAACGTTCAGGGACGGGCCGCCGGGGCCAGCCTCTACGAGATCTCCGGCGATGCATTCGGCGCGGACGATACGCTCGCTGAAGAGATATTCGGTCCGATCGGTCTCGTGGTTCGCGTGGCGCGCTCGGAAGCAATGCTGCCCTTGGCGCATGGTTTGAGCGGACAGTTGACCGCGACGCTCCAGATCGATGACGGCGACAGGTCCCTGGCGGGCCGGTTGCTACCGGTTCTGGAGCGAAAGGCGGGGCGCGTGCTCGTCAATGGCTATCCAACCGGGGTCGAGGTCGTCGACTCGATGATCCATGGTGGCCCTTATCCCGCTTCAACGAATTTCGGCGCGACGTCGGTCGGGACTCTGTCGATCCGTCGCTTCCTTAGGCCGGTCGCATATCAAAACGTTCCGCTTGATCTGCTTCCGGAAGACCTGGCTGCATTCTCATGACGGCCAGAACTCCCATGCATTGCGGAAAATTCGTCGCCGATGGGGTTGAGCCACGGCGTACCATCCAGAAGAGGAGGAAAACATGAAACATTTTGTGCTTGCAACCGCGCTCGCGGTCTCTGTGGTGGCGGGGCCTGCCATGGCCGCCGACATCACGCTGCGGATCGGTTCCGTTCAGGCCGAGAGCGATCCGATCATCAAGGGCTTCAATATCTTCAAGGATATCCTGGCCGAAAAAACGGACGGTCGTATCGAGGTCAAGGTGTATCCGAACGGTCAGCTCGGCGACACGCAGGAACTGATGGACCAGGCCTTGGCCGGTGCCGACGTCGCGGCCTTCACCGATCCCAACCTGCTTGCGGCCTTTACGCCGGAGCTTGGTATCATCGGCGCGCCCTATGTTTTCGCGAGTTACGATGAGGCTGATCGTTTTACCTCGTCGGCAACCTTCGACGAATGGGCCGAGCAACTGCGACAGGACAGTGGTTTCGTCACGCTGGCCTTCAACTGGTATCAGGGTCCGCGTAACCTGATGACCAACAAGCCGATCAATGCCAGGGCCGATATGGAAGGTGTCCGTCTGCGCACGCCGGGCGCGCCGGTCTGGGTGGCCGCCGGTCGGGCCCTCGGTGGTGTCCCGACGCCGCTTGCCTGGTCCGAGATCTATTCGGCGCTGCAGCTGGGTGCGATCGACGCCGTGGAGTCGCAGCCCGCCGGCGCGGTCGGTTCGCGCTTCTACGAGGTGACCAAGTACCTTACGAAAACGGAGCACATTCAGTTGATCACCGGAATCGTTGTGGGCGACACCTGGTGGAGCCGGCTCAGCGCGGAGGATCAGGCAATCGTCGCCGATGCAGCCAAGGAAGCCGGACGGCAGATGTCGGCCATGACCATTGCCCAGATGGATTCGGACTATGCCTTCATGGAAGAGAAGGGCATGACGATCTCCGACATCGACAAGACCGAATTCCGCGCCGCGGCGGAAGCGGAGATTGAGGGGCTTGGTCTGTCTGACGCTCTTGCCGCTGTCCAGGCGGAATTGAACCAGTGACATCATGCCTGCTCCCCGGCCGGGTGGCCGGGGACCGGGGTTTCTTGAGGGGAGGACGATGTGAACCGCGTCTATAACGCCTTCCGATTTGCGGAAGTCATCGCTGCGGCCGTTTGCCTGGCCACTGTCATCGGTCTTGTCTTCTGGGCGACCGTGACCCGGTTCCTCGCCACCCCGAATATTTGGGTTATCGAGATCACGCAGATCTTCTTCGCGTGGACATGCGCCCTGTCGGCGAGCATCGCCTTCCGGCGCTCCAGCCATTTTTCGGTGGACCTGTTGAGCGGCTGGCTCCCCGAAGGCAATAAATTCTGGATGGGCATCCTCCGGAATGTCCTCGTTTTCTGCCTGGTCATGGGCGTGGTCTATGTCTCGCTCGACTTCGTTCACCTGTCGCGGCGGCGGCCTCTGCCGCTGACTCGAATTCCGTTTTCATGGGTCGCGGCCAGTATCAGCGTCGCCTTTGCGATGATGGGCGTGACCTGCATCGAGAATATCGCGAGGCTCGTGACGGAGCGCCTCGGTTCTCGTGCAAAGGGAGAATTGTGATGCTCCTTCTCGGCGTCGCCCTGTTTGTCGTGGCCGTGATCCTGGGGCTTCCGGTCGCAATCGCGCTGCTTCTGGCCAGTGCACCGACCTTTCTGACAGGCGACTATCTGCCCAGCTCCATCGCCGTCCAGAAAATGGTCGCGGCCACGCAATCCTATCCGCTGATGGCCATTCCCTTCTTCGTGATGGCCGGCAACATCATGGTTGCATCGGGTATCGCCGGACGTCTTGTGCGTTTCAGCCGGGTTCTTGTCGGCTGGTCGGTTGGCGGATTGGCGCAGATATCGATCGTACTCAGCCTCCTCATGGGCGGTATTTCGGGCTCTGCCGTCGCCGATGCGGCGATGCAGGCACGTTTGCTGGGTATGCCGATGATCGCCAGGGGGTACTCCAAGGGCTTTACCGCCGGTGTGATCTGCTATTCGTCGATCATCACAGCGACGATCCCTCCCTCCATCGGCCTGATCGTCTACGGCTTTATCGCCAATGTCTCGGTCGGCAAGCTGCTTCTTGCCGGCATCATTCCGGGCATCCTCCTGACGAGTGTGCTCATGGGCTACACCTATTTCGCCGCGCGCAAGCATGGCTACGGGGCCGATGACATGCCTGTACCGACGCTGCGTGAAGTCGGCAGCGCGGCGCTTAGCGCCTTCTGGGCGTTGATGTTCCCGATTTTCCTTCTGATCGGGTTTCGGTTCGGTCTGGTGACCGCGACCGAGGCGGGCGCCTTCGTTATCTTGTACTCGATCATCGTCGGCGCCCTCATCTACCGCGAACTCACCTGGGCGAAGCTCTGGGACGCGACTATGCAATCGCTCTCCGACATTGGCATGATCATGCTGATCATCATCGTGGCGGCAGTGCTTGGCTACGTCATCGTTCTGGAACAGGCGCCAGCGCAGCTGGCGGATGCGATCACGCATCTGACCACCAATCCGACGCTTACGCTTCTGCTGATCCTCGGTTTTCTGGTTCTCGCCGGTACGGTGATGGAGGCGACCGTGAATGTCTTGCTCCTGACGCCGCTCTTCACACCGATCCTTGTCAATATGGGCTTCGACCCGATCCATTTCGGTGTGCTCATGGTGACGATCGTGACGATGGGGTCGAACACCCCGCCAATCGGTGTTTCGATGTTCACGGTTTGCGGCATGCTCGATTGCTCGGTCAAAGAGTATATTCGCGGCAGCACGCCGTTCCTGCTGGTGATGCTGGCCACCTTCCTGTTGATGGCGCTGGTGCCGGGGATCGTGACCTGGCTGCCGAACACGGCGATGGGGAACTGACATGAAAATTCTGGTGACCGGAGCAAGAGGCATTGTCGGCACGGGCCTGCGCGAGGAGTTGGCCCGCGACCACACGTTGAGGCTCTCGATGCGCGCGCCATCCCTGGATTGTGAAGGCTACGAGGTCATCGCTGGAGACATCACGGACCCGGCCGTGATCGAACGCGCCGTCGAAGGCGTGGATGCGATCCTGCATCTTGCGGCCTCGCACGGGGAGGCGATCACCTTCGAGGAAACGCTCGACGTCAACTATCGTGGTCTGGTCGCAATGATGGACGCCGCAGTGCGTCATGGGGTCGGGCAGGTCATTTACACCAGCTCGAACCACGGTTGGGGGTTCTGGCCCCGCAGTTCGACGCCGTTGGCCGAGGCCGCTCCTCCGCGCCCTGATGGATGGTACGGCGTCTCGAAGATTTTCGGCGAGGCGGTGATGGCCTATTACGCCGACGCGCACGGCCTCAGTACGACCAGTCTCAGGATCGGTAATTGCGGCTCGGAGGTGCCGGACGAACGCCGCCGGCATATGTGGATCAGTTTTCGGGATCTTGCGCGCCTGATCGGCAAGGTTCTCGAAAGACGCACGCCGGGGCATGCTGCGCTCTTTGCAACCGCGCCCTGCGAGTCTCCGTTCTTCGATAATTCGGGTCTTGCCAGACATGGTTTCGAGTGCGCGGACCATCCCGATGATCACCTCGCGGACCTCTCCATTCGCGGCGCAGCGCCTGTGCCCGGTATTGCGGGGCTTGCCGTTGGCGGTGGATATGCCGAGGCAAACTTCGCTGCCGATATCGACAAATGGAGATCGGGCGAATGAAGATCGCCGAGGTCGAAACGCTGCTTCTGTCGATCCCGTTCACCGACGGCGGAAAGGGCGAGGGGCTCACTCCGGGAACGTGGAACACGTTGGAGACAGTACTCGTTCGCGTCGTTACCGAAGACGGTATCGAAGGGTGGGGCGAGGCGTTTGGATATTTCTGCGGTGCGGCGGTCAAAGCCATGCTGGACCGTTCGGTCGTGCCGCTTCTGATTGGCTGTGATTTTGACGACCCGGCCGAGATTTCCGAGATTTTGCAGCGTCGGCTGGCGCTTTTCGGGCGGTATGGCATCACGATCTTTGCGCTGTCCGGGGTCGATCTTGCGTTGTGGGACATCAAGGCCCGTGCGGAAGGGGTTCCGCTACACCGGCTGATCGGGACGCAGCGGCGCGCGAAAGTGGAGGCTTACGCCAGTCTCGTGCGCTATGGCGATCCGCAAGTCGCCGCCGGCTTCACCGAACGCGCCGTTCGCGAAGGCTATCGTCATATCAAATTGCACGAGATCACGCGCCCGGACATCGAGGCGTGTTATGCGGTCCGCGGTGACGCGGAGATGATGGTCGATGTGAATTGCAGCTGGAGCGCGGAGGAGGCGTGCGACATGGCCGCCTGGCTCGCCGAGCGCGGTACTTTGTGGCTCGAGGAGCCGACATTTCCGCCCGAGGACATGACGCCACTTGCCGAGGTTTCTCGTGCGGGGGTCGCGCTGTCGGGCGGAGAGAACCTGTGCACCTCCTGGCAATTTCGCGAGATGATCGCGTCCGGGCTGGTGCGGTATCCGCAGCCGAGCGTGACCAAGGTTGGCGGTCTTTCGGAGATGATGAAGGTGCTGCGGATGGCGGAAGAGGCGGGTCTGTCGGTCATGCCGCATTCGCCTTACTTCGGGCCTGGATATTTCGCGACGCTGCATGTGTGCGCCACTTTGCCGGACCCGGTGTTGTTCGAGCACCTTTATGTCTGGCCGGACGCTTATCTCTATGCGGACATGCCGCTTCCCGTCGACGGTGAGATCACCGTGCCCAATGCACACGGCCTCGCACCTGCGCCAGACGCCGAAACGATCCGTCACTATCGCATCGCCTGATGCGTGTTCGACTGGTCAATGGCGGTCTCGAAGTTGAGCTCGCGCCCGACCTCGGTGGACGGGTTGCGCTGTTGCGTCATGACGGACGGGATGTGCTGGTGCCGATGGATACGGAGCCTTTCGATCCGGACTTCTGGCCCAAGGCGGGCGCCTATCCGCTCATCCCGTTCCACAACCGTATAATCGGCGCGCGGTTGGCGTTTGGAGATCGAGTCGCGCATCTGCCCGTCCATCCAGAAAGCGCGCCACATGCGCTCCATGGCATGACCAGCCGGTTCGCCTGGGAGATCGAGACATGTTCGGAGACTGCCGCAACAATGCGGTTTGACTGGACGGCCTCGTCGGTCTGGCCTTGGTCATTTCGCGCCTGGCAACAGTTCGAACTGACCGGGACTTCATTCATGCTGACCCTTTCGATCGAAAACCGCGACACGGTGCCGATGCCGGCCGGGCTCGGCTGGCACCCCTATTTCACGGGGCCGCTGGATATGACGGAAGATGCTTCGAGGCTCTGGCCGATGGGTGCGGACTACTTGCCGACCGGGCAAAGCCGCAATGCGCAGCCTGTCGATGCGGAGATGAAGACCCGTTACCTGTCTGACTGGCGCAGGGTGGCTGTTCGTTGGGCCGGGGGAACAAGCATGGAGCTCCGCGCGCGGGGGCTTTCCCATCTTGTGATTCACGCGCCGGACAGCCGTTACACATGCATTGAGCCGGTCAGCCATCTGGCGGGATTGGTCGACCACGAGATCGAAGGGATGAGTTCCTTGTCTCCCGACGCCGTTCGAACGTCCCAAATTCGCCTTTGCTTTGGCGTTTGATGGAGAGTTTCGGCACGTAAGGATTTATCGGGGGCGGCAGACTGACGGGGCATCATCGTGACCTGCAACTGGGCTTTCACCTCGCGTGGCGGGGTGGACGATAGCATTGGCCAGGAGCTGCGCGTTCGCCTTTTCTTTTTTGCCGAACAATGTTTGCAGATGGCGCGACAGATGCCCTGCATGATTTTCTTACCGACTGTTATCTATCGCGGATTTTCGGCTCATCCTCGCTTCTTCAAAGGCTGAGGTGAGTTGGAGATTCTCCTTCATTCATTGAGCCGAAATAATCCGTCAGGCGCTGAACCCGGACAGAGGACAGGCACGTGAACCTCAATCCCAAAGGTCGAAAGCAGACCTACAAATTCCGTCCGGTTGTCCCGATAACAAGCACCCTGCTGCCGTTCATGCAAAGCCGCGAACTGCGGAGGTTCATCAATTGGCATGGGAAGCCGATAAGGAGGATCGGCAAGGGGTTCAAAACTGTCGTAAGAGCCGAAGGCCTCTCCGAAGAAATTACTCCCTGCAGCCTCCGTCACACGATGGCAGTCGAGCTCCGGAAACCTGCTGTACCACCTTGGGAGGTTGAGGGGCTCCTGGGTCACCGGAGACCGGGCCCCACGGAAGTTTGCGCGCAATTCTCACTCGACTATCTCTCGTTGGGTCGGGAGGCGATTGATGCGTATTTCGCAGAATTGGGGCTTGAGCTTCCAGCGCCTGCCTATCCGCGCGTGTCACCTGCGTGTCAGGCAAACAATGAAGGCAGTCCGCTGAATGCGGAAAACTCAATTTTATCAAGGGGTGGAATGGTGGGCGGTACTGGGATTGAACCAGTGACCCCTACGATGTCAAAATTCCGGCCCTACCGGAACTCTCTGCAATTCTGGGAAAAGAGCACTTCGTAGAAGGACGTTTTGGGCAATTTCGGCATGAGATTGAGGTTCAGAAGGTTCAATGACCCTACCGGGAACTACGTATGCCGAGTGTTGTGACCTGGAGCGGATGTTCGATGACGAACCGGTTTGTGAGCCGATTATTCTGAACGGCTAAGCTCAATTTACTATCCGCTGAACTCCGTTCCCCGCAAGATAACTGTCTTCAGCTCGAGAGATCCGTCGAGAACTACGAGATCCGCAACCGCACCGGTTACGATACGGCCTCGGTCGCCAAGGCCCAGATAGTCTGCCGCGATGGTCGCTGTCCTGCGCGACGCCTCTTCCGGCGAAAGCCCGATTTTCACGAGATTGCGGAATGCCTGGTGCATCGTGAGGCTGGAGCCGGCGAGCGTTCCGTCCTCGAGCCGGACGCCATTGCCGCATTTGCGGACATGCTGCGTGCCCAGACGGTAATCGCCATCGGGCATACCCGATGCCGGGGTCGCATCGGTGACGGCATAGACGTTTGGGATGGCACGGAGAGCCGCCCGGATGGCGCCCGGATGGACGTGCAGGAGATCGGGAATGAGCTCGGCATGGTCCGCGTGGGCGAGAGCGGCGCCGACAATGCCCGGCGCGCGATGATGCAGCGACGACATCGCGTTGAACATATGGGTAACACCGTGGCGACCGCCCTCAAAACATTTCGCGGCGGTTTCGTAATCGCAGGACGAATGCCCGATTTGCACGCGGACGCCATGATCGCGCAGCCAGCCTGTCATCGCGCTGTCCGGATCCGCCTCCGGTGCGCAGGTCACCACGCGGATATCGGCAAGCGACATCAGCCGCTCCATCAACGCTGTGTCGCCCTCGATCGCGAAGTCCGGCTGCGCGCCCAGCTTCTGGCGATCGATGAAGGGGCCTTCGAGATGGACGCCGAGAATCGCGGCCTCGTTATTCCGCAGGGCGTTTGCGCAATCTTGGACGGAAACGAGCGCGTTCTCGATGTCGCCGAGCGGTGCGGTCATCGTCGTGGCCAGAAAAGACGTCGTGCCGTTTGCTGCGTGCGCGCGTGCGACCCGGCTTGGGGCGTCGCCGGCCTCCATCACATCAGCTCCTCCGCCGCCATGGCAGTGCAGGTCGATGAAGCCAGGCAGGATCATGTCGTCTCCCGCCACGCTGCACTCCTCGATCCGGGTGATGCGTCCCTGCTCGATCAACACCCTGGCGTTGCGGAGGCCGTCCGGCATGAGCACACGCCCCTCGATGACTGTCATGGCAAATTTTCTCCAAGATGATTTACAGGCGAGTTGTTATGTGGTTATAACCTATTTCAGGATTGGTTGTCACCACCTATCCACGTCACATTCCGAGGGAGAACCGGCATGAACGCAATGACCAAGATCCGCATGGCAGCTTTCGCCGCCACTGTATTGACGCCCTTTGCGGCCGTCGCGCAGGACGTAGAACTTACCTATTTGACGCACTGGGCTCCGGATACCGTCAAGCTGCTCGAAGAGGCCGCAAGCGCCTATAGCGAGCAAAATCCCGGTGTCACGATTTCCGTCCGCGCGGTTCCTTTCGGGGATCTGCTGACGACGATTCGCTCTGGCGGTTCCGGCGATGGACCGACCATCGCGAGCATCTACGATCTTTGGCTTCCCGAACTCGTTCGTGACGGACTCGTCGCGCCTGCACCGGACGCTGTTTCCGGCGAGGTGACGTCCGAATGGCCCGAGGGCATTGCCGCCGCAGCGGCCGTTGATGGCCAGATTTACGGCATCCCCAACGAAATCAACGTTTACGCCCTGAACTACAACAAGGCGATGTTCGAGGAAGCAGGCATTTCCGCGCCGCCGACGACCTGGGCCGATCTCCAGGATACGGCCGCGAAGCTGAGCGCGGACGGCAAGCAGGGCTTCGGCCTGATCAATTCCTGGGCGGCGGGCGTCGTTCACCCCTTCGCATCTCTTCTTGCCTCCAATGGCGGGGCGCTGATCGCCGATGGCAAGCCGCAGCTCGACAGCCAGCAGGCGCTCGAGACGTTCGAACTCTACGAAACCATGGTCAAGGAAGGTTATACCGATCCCGCAATGGGAACGTCGGATGCCAACACGACGGGTCCGTTCCTCGACAATTTCGTGTCCGGCAATACCGGTATGATCATCATGGCGAACTGGTGGGAAAGTGCGCTGAGGGCCGGCATGGGCGACGATTTCGCCAATATCGGGACAGCGCCGATTCCGGTCGGACCGAGTGGCGATACGGCACGCTCGATTTCCTATTCCTGGATGACCGTGGTCAACGCCGGAGCCGAGGACTCGGAACAGGTCGCTGCCTGGGACTTCCTGCAGTGGCTGGACGGGCCTGATTCCGGCGAAAACGGTGCTTCGGCGATGGCTGGAATCCTGCAGTCGATGGGTATCCTGCCGTCGAGGACCTCGGATGTCGCAGCGTACGAAGAAGCGCTGGGTCGTCCGTTCCTTGAAGGCTATGTCTCGTCACTCGAGAATGCGCGTGCGTTCCCGGTCGTTCTTGGTGGCCAGGAGTTCTCCGACGCGCTCCAGCAGGTGATCGAACAGCTGGAATATGGACAGATTTCGGCGCAGGAGGCGCAGCAGAACGCACAGGCCGACGCCGAGTCCATCCTCGAACGGGCGCAGCGCTAAGTCGCGGCGACAACCTCACCGGCGGGCGCGTTTCGGCGCGCCCGCGTCTTTTGGGTCTATAAATCGATGCGCGCTGAGAAACGGTCGGCCTGGATCATGGTGTCACCTGCGGTGGCACTGATCGGCGTCTTCATTTTCGTGCCAATGGTGCTGACGATCTGGTTGTCGTTTCATCAGTGGTCGACGCAGACCGGGTTCGAGGCCGCGCGTTTCGTCGGACTGCGCAACTACGAAGATATTCTCGGTCCGATATCGGTGGGGCGCGATTTCAAGCGCGCTTTCCTGAACACGGCCATCTACACGGCTCTCTCAGTCGTCGCGATCCTGCCGCTTTCGGTGATTTTCGGGCTGCTTGTCTATCAGAGCCGTGTCGCCGGTGGACAGTTTCTGCGCACGATCCTTTTTTCCACATATATGGTGCCGATGATCGCCGTCGCGCTGGTCTGGTCGAAGCTCTACTCGCCAAGCGAGGGGCCGCTGAACCAGATCCTTTTCTGGGTCGGGATCGGGCCACAGTCATGGCTGTCATCGCCCGACACCGCCCTTTATTCCATCGTCATTTTGAATGTGTGGCAGCAGGTTGGTTATTTCACCGTTCTCGCCATCGCGGGTCTCACCCAGATTCCGTCGTCGCTTCATGAGGCGGCCAGGATCGACGGAGCGAACCCGGTACAGGAATTCTTCGGGGTGACCCTGCCGCTACTGCGGCGGACCTTGCTGTTCTCAGCGGTCATTGCCGTGATTAACGCGGTTCAGGTCTTCGAGCCGGTTGCGTTGATCACCCAGGGCGGACCCGCCAATTCGACGAATGTGCTGACCTTCCATATCCGGCGCGTGGGCATCGAGCGCGCGCAGGGCGGGCTGGGTTCTGCCATGGCGGTGATGCTGATGCTCTCGCTGATCGTCGTGATCGTCCTGATCTTCTCGCTCGCGCGTCAGAAGGAGGAGCGGGCATGACGGCGATTTCGCCCGGAAGGCGCAGCCTGCGCAGAATTCGCCGCCGCACCGGCAATTCTCTTCTCTTTGTCGCGATCGTCGCCATTTCGGTGATCGCCGCGTTTCCGCTGGTCTGGATGCTGCTGTCGAGCTTGAAGACACCGGCCGAAAGCATGCAGACACCACCCGTCTGGATCCCGTCCACGCCGTCGCTGACGGCCTATAGCGAAGTTGCCGATGTCATTGATGCAGCACGATCGTTCTGGAATTCCGCAGTGATCGCCACGGTCACGACGGCCGGTATCCTCGTGACAAGTCTCATGGCGGGCTATGCTTTTGCGAAGTACCGTTTCCGCGGCCGGGATTTACTGTTTGCCGTCCTGTTGTCGACGATGTTCCTGCCACCGATCGTCGTGCTGATCCCGCTGTTCCGGATGGTCACCTATATGGGTCTCGATGGTCACCTTTTCGGTGTTATCGTTCCCTATCTGGCAAACGCGTTCGGCATTTTCCTGATGCGGCAATTCATTGCCGGCGTTCCGGACGATCTTATCGATGCCGCGCGCGTCGACGGCGCGTCGGAGTTGCGGATCGTTTTCTCGGTGGTTGCGCCTGCAGTGATCCCGGCTATTGCAGCCCTTGCACTGTTCGCGTTCGTCTATCACTGGAACACATATCTCTGGCCGCTCACCGTGTTGCAGGGCAACACGGAAGACTACCCGATCGTGCTCAGCCTTGGCCGTCTCCTGAGTTACAACAGAGGCGCGATGAACACCGGTCTCGTGATGGCGGGGGCGACGCTGGCCGTCTTGCCGCCGCTGGTACTCTTCGTGTTCCTCCAGCGCTTCTTCGTCGACAGTATCGTCAGCACGGGGGTCAAGGGATGAGCGTGACCCTGTGCATCGATCTCGGAGGGACAAATCTCCGCGCCGGCGTGATTGCCGAGGGTTCCGCAGCGGAGCCGCATCCCGTCGGCCACTGGTCCGCCCCCGAGAGCCTCGGCGCGTTGCGTGACCGGATCCATGGTCTCGTCTCCGTACATGGTGCTTCCCGCATCGGCGTTGCAGTGCCCGGTCTCGCGACTGGTTCGCGCTGCGTCTGGGTGCCCAATCTTCCCTATCTCGACGGGATCGATCTGGCTTCGGCCTTCCCGGATGCCCGGCTGGCACTCGGAAACGATGCCCAACTGGCGCTTCTGGCCGAGGCGGCGCATGGCGCGGCGCAAACCGTTTCCAATGCAATCCTCCTGGCCATTGGCACAGGGATCGGTTCGGCTGTTCTTGCCGACGGGCGCATCGTTCGCGGCGCGAACGGTGCCGCGACATCCTTCGGATGGGCCAATGCCGACATGCGCGACGGCGGCGATGACAAGCATGGCTGGCTTGAGCGGCAGGCCTCGGGGCGAGCGCTCGATGCCCTTGCCGGTCGCGCGCAATTGAAAAAGGGGGCTGATCTCATCGCCGCGGCGGCTGACGGCCAAGCGGACGCCAAGGCGATCCTGGCAGGTCCGGCCAATGCCCTTGCCGCTACACTCGCCGGAGCGATCGCTCTCCTGGGCAGCGAGGCGGTGATCGTTTCCGGAGGCGTCGCCGAGGGCATCGATGTGCTTGCGCCGATGATCCTGCCCGCCTTGAGGCGCCAATTGCCGCCGCATCTGCGCGCAATCGAAATCGTGACAGGACGTTTTGGGCCGCGCGCGAGCCTTTATGGCGCCGGGCTTGCGGCATGTGACCATGCACTTTGGACGGGCAGGGGGACCTCATGAAAATCGGCAATATCGCTCGGCCGGACCGGAAGCGTCCGGAACCGCTCTGGCACCAGGCTGAATCCGCCCTGCGATCGCTTATCGCCGGCGGCACTTGGCCGGACGGCACACAACTTCCCAACGAGGGAAAACTTAGCGAGATGCTGGGTGTCAGCCGCATCACGATCCGGCACGCGCTCAGCAATCTTGAGGAATCGGGCCTGTTGCGACGTGAACACGGACGCGGAACCTTCGTGCGCAGCTCGACCGTTATCGCGGGTGTTCGCGGTCTGACGAGCTTCACGCAGGAGATGGCCGACCGGGGACTGGTGGTTGGCTCGATGATCCTGGAGATGATCGAATTGCCTGCCGATACGGAGGTCGCGTCCGCGCTGGAAATCCCGGAAGGCTCGCCCGTCGTCAAGCTCCGCAGGTTGCGGGCGGGCAACAACCAGCCCATCGGCATCCAGACGGCATACCTGCCGTCCGACCGCGTTGAAGGGCTGCTGGAAATCGCAGAACCCATTCTCTCGCTCTACGACATCCTGCGCGACCGGTTCGCGATCGAGCCGAAGCTGGCCCGCGAAATCTATCGTGTAGGTACGGTGTCGGAGCAGGACGCGTCGCTGCTCGATGTCGAGGCCGGCAGCCCTGCCTTCATCGTTCGCCGGATCACCTCCGACAGCAAGGGTCCATTCGAGTTCGCGGTCTCGACCATGCGGGGAGACCGTTACGAGATCCGTTCCAAACTGCACATCTGAAATTGTAAAAGAAAGGCATCCATTACAATGACCACACTCTATATCAGCCGTTTGCTCGAACTGGCGGAACGCGCGGCCAAGGAAAACGCGCAGGCGTTCGAGGCCGCATCGACCGCTCTTGCCGAGACCCTCGCGGGCAAGGGTCTGATCCACCTCTATGGTTCCGGCCATTCGGTTCTGCCGGCACAGGAAACTTTTCCGCGCTATGGCAGCTATGTCGGCTTCAATCCGCTCACCGACCCGCGCCTGATGTGGCACAATGTGCTGGGTGCCGGCGGCGTGCGGGAGCTCCTCTGGCTGGAGCGCACAGAGAATTACGCCGAGAAGTTTCTCGATCACCAGCCGCTCAATCCCGGCGACAGCATCGTGATCTTCGGCCACAGCGGACGCAATGCGTCCGGCATCGATACGGCGCTCTATGCGAAGAAGCGCGGCATGACCGTCATCGCAATCAACGCGAAAGCCAATCTGGACAAGCCGGCGACGCACTCCTCCGGCCAGCGTCTCGCGGACGCCGCGGATGTGGTAATCGACACCTGCGCGCCGATCGAGGACGCCATCGTGCCCGTGGACGGCTGGTCGCGTCCGGTGGCGGGATCGTCGACCGTGCTGGCGATGATGATGATGCATGAACTCGTCGGGCAGACGGCCCAGAAACTCGCCGACAAGGGCATTGAATTGCCGACATTCGCGTCGCCGACGATCGAAGGCGTGACGCTGCACGACACCGATCAGATCTATGGCGAGTATCGCGCCCGCATGATCGACGCCCAGGAGAAGCATCTCGACTTCTTCAAGTCGCGGATGAAAGGGGATGCCTGATCCAGGCGGCTCGCGCGCGGCATGGTTCGGAGACCCGAATGGCTGACACGATGATGGCGCGCGAGACCCGGGAGATTCCCGAGGTCTCGCGCCGACAATTGGCAGACGGGCTGGACGCCTACCGCGAGATCGGGGCGCGTTTTCGGCGCCTCGATCCGCCGGTGCTCGTGACGGCTGCACGCGGTTCTTCGGACCATGCCGCGGCCTACCTGAAATATGTGGTGGAGACGCATGTCGGGCGGCCTGTCGCGTCGCTCGGCCCTTCAGTGGCTTCGGTTTATGGAAGCCGGTTGCGTCTGGACGGCGCGGCGCTGATTGCGATCTCGCAGTCCGGCGCTAGCCCCGATCTTCTGTCGCTTGTCACCGCGGGCGCACAGGGCGGGGCGACGACGGCCGCACTGGTCAATGCCGGCGGATCTCGGCTCGAGGAACTGGTCGACCTGCCCGCTCCGCTGCTTGCGGGACCGGAGGTCTCGGTGGCGGCGACGAAGAGCTATGTGGCGTCGTTGATCGCGATGGCTTGCATCGTTGCGGAATGGACAGGCGACAGCGCCCTGGAAACGGGGCTCCAGGCCTTGCCGGACGCGCTCGACCGCGCAGTTGCAGCTGACTGGATAGCGAGCGACGAGGCTTTTCGGGCGCACGGACCGATTTTCTGCGTGGGTCGCGGTATGGGCTTTGCGGTCGCGGCGGAAGCGGCGCTGAAGTTCAAGGAGACCTGTCGTCTCCATGCGGAGGCATATAGTTCCGCGGAAGTCCTTCATGGTCCGATCGCGCTCGCCGATACGGGATTGCGCGGGCTCTTCTTCGTGCCGTCGGACGAGAGCCGCGGAGGTGTCCTGGAAACTGCCCAAAGTATGCGTGACGCTGGCGCAGATGTCTGGCTCGTCGACGATGTCGATCGGGAGAATGCCGACCATCTTTCAAGCGCCGCTGCTCCGCATCCGCTCTTAACGCCGATCTGCCAGGCGGTTTCCTTCTATGTCTTCATCGAGCGTCTGTCGCGCAAGCTCGGAAATGATCCCGACAATCCGCGCCATCTCAGGAAAGTGACGCGGACAGTGTAGGTCCGCCCGGAAAGACGAATTTCATGGCCACGCTTCAACTGGAAAACATCTCGAAATCCATTGGCGCCGTCGACATTATTCGCAATGTCGATCTCGAGGTTGCCGATGGCGAATTCATAGTTTTCGTTGGGCCTTCGGGCTGCGGAAAATCGACACTGTTGCGGATGATCGCCGGTCTCGACGACGTCAGCGACGGCAATATTCGCATCGGTGGCGAGATCTGTAACGACGAGTCTCCCAAGGAGCGCGGCATTGCCATGGTCTTCCAGACCTATGCGCTTTATCCGCACAAGACGGTCTACCAGAACATGGCGTTCGCCCTCAAACTGTCGAGACGGCCGAAGGACGAGATCGACCGGCGCATCAGGGACGCCGCGAAGATACTCCAGATGGAGCAATTGCTTGAGCGAAAGCCAGGGCAACTTTCGGGCGGGCAGCGGCAGCGCGTTGCGATCGGGCGCGCGATCGTCCGCAATCCAAAAGTATTCCTGTTCGACGAACCGTTATCGAACCTTGATGCGGCCTTGCGCGTGAGCATGCGCCGAGAGATCGCCCGGCTGCATGCCCGACTCGAAGCAACGATGATCTACGTTACCCATGACCAGGTGGAAGCGATGACACTCGCGGACCGCATCGTCGTGCTGGATGCCGGCGAAGTGCAGCAGGTCGGAACGCCGCTGGAGCTCTATCATGCGCCACGCAATCTGTTCGTTGCGGGGTTCCTGGGATCTCCGAAGATGAACTTCGTCGATTGTCGAGTGGTCTCAGCGGATGCGACAGGTTTACGCGTGGCGAGCGACGAATTCGGCGAGAGCCACATCCCGGTTGGAGACAGTCGGGGGGCGAGAGCGGGGGAAGGTGTGACGCTGGGTATCCGGCCGGAAGATCTGGTTCTCGAGCCTGCGGAAAAAGAAACAGGAAACGCGACAATTTCCCTTGTCGAAGAACTCGGTGACGAAACGCTTGTGGAGGCGGTTTCTCCGATGGGTACCGAGTTGGTCATCAAGGCGCGCGAGCGATCCGAATTGCATGCGGGTGACGAGGTCCGTCTGACTTTCCCGTATTCTGCCGCACATCTCTTCGATGCAAATGGACTTGCCTTCGAGAGAAGCGAGTCAGCGCATGCAGAACTGCCTGTGGTTTCCTCGTGACCGTATATCGGCGCCGCGAGGCACCGGGTGTCGGCGTCGACCAGTCCTTTCGTCATGCAGAAACCTTCCCTGTTGGCATCGTCGATCGCCTGGATGAAATTATCCAGTTCGATTTTGCGCATCGGGAAGGACAAGATCTTCCGGTGAAACGAGGTTTTCGATTTCCGCTCGGCCCAAGGCAGGCAATAGTCGGCCCGATGCGGTACAATGAATCGGTATCTGTAGGCCAACGGCCGAACTGATCCAGAAGAGGCTCGAACCGGGCGCCATCTGGATGATCGTGTAGCGCCCGCTCGGCGTCATTCAGAATTCGGCGGTCTTGGGGGCTCCGATCAGGTGGTCCAGGCTGAAGGTTAGCGCATGGTCGCTGTCGGTCCATGTGGATGATGATGCTTTCCGGTGCGGTTGGACCGTCTCGCGAATTCAAGGAATCAGATTCTCGGGTGATCGCCTGCTGTGCCGGGAGATTGGCGCATGCAGACATCGGCTGCAAATTTCCGTTTGATTTTTTATTTTTTATTTTTTACAAACTGCGAAACGATATGGGAGGCCGCCTCGAATGCGGATCAAGTCTGTTCGCGCAATTCCGCTTTATGTTTCCTTCGCCAAGATGTGGGGTGGGGCGGACAAGGTTCCGGACTCCGTGCTCCGACCGGCGGCGCATTTTCGGCGCATACCTCGTTCCGGTCAGTTCTCCACGATCATCCTTGTCGAGGAGGAGGGCGGGGTTACGGGGACCGGCGAAGCGTTCGGTCTTCCCTACTCTCCGGCTACGACCGCGCTGATCAACAATCTGATCGCTCCGGCGCTCGTGGGGCGTGAACTGGACAGTCCGTCCGAGTGTCTCGCGGATTTCTACAATTACTTCATTTCGATGGGGCACACTCGGGGGTTCTCGATGGAGGCCCTCGGTGGCATCGACATCGCGTTGTGGGACCTTAAGGCCCGGGCGGCGGGGCAGCCGCTGGCGGTGCATCTCGGCGGCAAGATCGCGCCTGTGCCGCTCTATGTCAGCCCTATTCCGTTTCTCGAGAAGGAAGAAGAGTCGGCGCAACGTGCGCGCGAGTTCGTCGAGAGCGGATACCGTGCGGTCAAGCTCAAGATCGGCCGCGCGGTGGCGCAGGACATCGCCCATACGGCTGCCGTAAGGGATGCTGTCGGCCCGGATGTCCAGGTGATGCTGGACGCCAATTGCGGCCACGAAGTCGACGACGCGATTGATCTTGCCAAGGGTCTCGACGGTCTCGATGTCGCATGGCTCGAGGAGCCGATAAAGCCCGAGCGCTCCCGTGATCTCGCCCGCATTCGCGAGGTTGCGACCATGCCCATCGCAGCCGGTGAAAACGACTATGTTCTGCCGAGTTTCGAGGAGCTCGTGCACAGCGGGGCCGTCGATGTTCTGCAGCCGAATATCACCCGGGTCGGCGTTTCCGGCATGATGGCGATTGGCGAATTGTGCAAGAGGCACGGCCTTGATCTTGCGCCCCACGGAGTGGGGTCCGGGATCGGGGTCTCGGCCGCTCTCCATACCTGTTGTGCGGCGCAGGCGTTCAGCATCTACGAGGCCAATCGTCTCCCCAATCCGCTGCGTGACGACATTCCGGTGTACCCGATCGATATACGAGACGGTCTCGGCTTTCTGTCCGACAGGCCGGGCCATGGTTGCGAAATCGATTGGGATCGCGCGGCGGAATACGAGGTCGCCGACGGTAACATCCTTGGTGAGCAGGAGGGCCGGAATGCAACAGTCAAACAGTAGTGATGATGACCGCGGGACGCTGATGGGCGCGCCGGGAGAGAAGCTCGCCGATGCGCTTTACGCGAGCATCCGCGACGAGGTTATCTTCGGAACCGATGTCGGCGCCGGAGAGCGCATTTACCCCAAAGGTTTGTCGGAACGGTTCAACGTCAGTCCGACGCCCGTTCGCGAGGCGCTCATGCGGCTGGCCGCTGAAGGCTATATCGAGAGCATCCCGCGTCGGGGTTTTCGAATCCGCAAGCCGTCACCGCAACAGGTGCGGGATCTTTGGGAGGTTCGTCTCGGGCTGGAAGTGAATGCCGGAGAACTTGCCATCATGCGAATGAAGGCCGGCGAAATCGTCGCCGATGTTGTCAAGCCGCTGCTGCAGATCGTGGAGCAGGCGGATAGCGACTGGGAGCGGCTTTCGGGGCGTCAGCAGATCGAACTGAATACGAAGTTTCATTCGCGGATCGTCGAATTGTCCGGGAACGCGATGCTTCAATCGATCTACCAGAGCATCCAGCTCCAGTATGTCAGCAGCCGCGTGCGCCATGGCGTCGACAGTTGGCGCGAACGGCGTGAAATCGAAATCCGCGAACATCGCGCAATTGTCGCCGCGCTCGCCGATCGTGACGAGGACGCGTACCGCATCGCGGCAAAGTCCCATGTCCTGCGATCGCTGAACGACGCTCTGAACGACGTTACCGCGCTCTGAGCGTCAGTCTGCATTCACATCAAACAGGGAGGAAAATGTGATGAAACGAACGATGAGAACCATGCAAAGGCTTGCTGTTGCCGGCTTGCTCGCGGCATCGACTCAATTGAGTGCCGTCGCCGCACAGGCCGAAACGACAGTGCGCATGTGGACATTCCTTAATCCGGAAGGCACGTCCCCGCGCGAGCTTGCGCTCAATCAGATCATCGAGAATTTCGAAGCGGCAAATCCTGAAATCGACGTCGTTGTCGAACCCCAAGTCTGGGATCAGATGACGCCGAAATTCCTTGCCGCACATGGTGCGGGGAATGCGCCGGATATCATCTGGGTCGTAACCGACCTGCTGGGCGAGGCTCTGGGATCGGGCGCCCTTGCCGATCTCAATCCGCTGTTTCTCGACTCGTGGCCGGAAGAGGCAATCAAGGAGCGTCAGGACGGTTACTGGGAACGCTGTGCATGGGAAGGCGGAGTCCATTGCCTGTTCCACTCCCGTAACTACTACGGCGTGATTTACCGGAAGGATTTCCTTTCCGAGGCCGGGATCGATCCCGCTTCTCTGACCGATTGGCCGGCCTTCATCGAAGCGGGCAAGAAGCTCACCAAACGCGACGATTCGGGCAATGTGAGCCGGTGGGGCTTTGGGCAGCAGTTCAGCGAGGACCGTGCCGACGCCCAGATGATGACGTCCGTGATGCTGTCCCGACAGGGCGATCTCTTCCATGAGGACGGTCGTGCCATGTGGGCTAACCCGATCGGCGCCGAAGCGCTCAAGCTTCAGACCGAGATGGTGACCGAACACGAAATCACGCCGCCCCAGGCCGTCACCTGGAGCGCGGAGGATCTCTACGAGCAGTTCGCGGCCGGACGTCTGGCGATGTTCACGGGCGCCGTCGTTCGCGTGTCGACCATGCAGGCGAAAGTTGGCAAGGAGAATGTCGGGTTCATGATCTGGCCGGGCGTCGACGGCAAGCCGCATTCCCCCGCGGTGATGGCTGGCTGGGCTGTCGGTGTGTGGTCGGGCAGCAAGCAGATCGATGAAGCAGCCAAATTCCTCGAATACATGGCGGGCCCGGAAGCCGACAAACTCTGGATAGAGGTGGGTGGGCAGATCCCTGCCTCCGCGAAGAACATGAGCGAAATGACCGAATTCTTCGCCAAACCCGAGAACCAGTACATTGTCGAAGCAGCCAAGGGCATCGCCAATTACGGATGGATCAGTCCGGTCAAGTTCGCGGTTGGCGGTTACCGCCAGGCTTTGAACAAGGCCGCGCAGAATGTCCTTTCGGGAGGAATGGACCCGATGGAAGCCCTCGAGGAAGCCGAGAAGCGGTTTAATCAGCAAAACCGGCGCTGATCGCCGGAGAAACTGGCGCGTCGCGAAGCTGAGGCTTGCGCGACGCGCTTCTCAAACCGCCCCAGGGAACTTTGAAATGAAGTCGAATACCGCGGCCTTCACGTCCGTAGCGCCTGCCTTCGTATTGACTGGCTTCGTGCTTTTCTCGCCGGTCGTCTATGCGACCTGGTTCAGTCTGCACGACATCCGCTATGGCGCGGTTGGGCCGTTCGACGGGGGCGCGAACTACCTTCGGCTGTTCCAGGACTATACGTTGCCCGGGACAATGCTGCGCACGGTCATCCACACGGGTGCGTCGGTCGTGATCACGGTGGCCATTGCCCTGGCTATTTCGGTCGGAATCGACAGGATGAAACCGCGTGCGGCAATGATTGCGAAGATGATCGTGATCCTGCCCTGGATCACGTCCGCGGTCGTCGCCACGCTTCTGTTCAGATGGGTGTTCATCAACGATATCGGCGTTGCATCCTATGCAGTCGGAACGTTGGTTGGCGGTGAATTCACGCCGATGACCAATTCGACCGGCGCCATGGGGCTTCTCATCTTCGTATCGGTATGGAAGCGGCTGGGCTATGCCGTGATCGTTCTCCTCGCCGGTCTCAAGAGCATTCCCAACGAGTGCATCGAGGCGGCGCATGTCGATGGGGCGACACCCTGGCAAGTGTTCCGGCTGGTCACGCTGCCGCTTCTCAAGACCCCCATGTTGCTCGTCGTCGTCGTGCTGATGCTGGCGAATATCAATACGGTCGAAACTCCGCTTGTCCTGACCGGGGGTGGCCCAAACGATGCCACCCGCATTCTCGCCCTCGAGGTTTATGAGCGTGCGTTCGCCATCTTCGATCTCGGCTCCGCTACGGCGCTTGCCTTGGTCATGTTCGCCGCGAACATCTTCATGGTTCTCGCTTACGTCCGCCTAACCGGCTGGAAGGCTTGAGGAGAATGTCCGTGCAAGCTCAAACTGCTCGCAAGTCTGCTCCAGGCACGCGCATGTCGGCCCGGCGCAGGGCGGCGAAGGTCTCGACTCAGTCGCTCGTGGTCGCGCTCGTCATACTGCTGGTTGTCCTCAATGGGCTCCCGTTTGTTTGGGGAGTTCTGACCTCGCTGAAGTCCGAGCAGGATCTGTTCCGTTTTCCGCCTGCGTTCTTCGATTTCGCGCCGACCCTCGACAACTATCATCGTGTCGCCGCGACGGGCTTTTTCGGCAACATGCTCACGAGCTTCATCTATTGCGTCGTTGCGGTCATTACGGTTGTCGTGGTGGGGTTGCCGGCCGCATACGCATTCGATCGATACAGTTTTCCACTGCGGCGTCCCCTGTTTCTGCTGATCATCGCCAGCATTCCGCTTTCCATCGGAGCCGCCGCGCTGCTGATCCCGACCTATATCTACTTTGTACGTCTCGGTTTGACGAATACGCCTTACGTATTGCCGCTGATCTATGCCGCACACCAGCTGCCGATGACGATCTGGATCTTGAAAGGGGCCGTCGAGAGCATTCCGCATGAGCTCGATGAGGCTGCCATTGTCGATGGCATATCCAGGGTTGGCCTGTTGTGGCGCATCGTGCTGCCGCTTTCGCGGCCCGCGCTCGCTGCGGCAAGCATCCTGGCGTTTGTCGGAACCTGGAATGAGTTCGTTGCCGGCTCGGTCATGGTCGATAGCCCCCAGCTCAAGCCGATCCAGCCGCTGGTCTACGGTTTCATCGGATTCTTCGGTCGCGAATGGGGACCTCTGACCGCCTCTGCGACCCTCGCCATGCTCCCGATCCTCTTCATTTTCATACTTTTCGGTCGGCAATTCGTAGCCGGCCTGACCAAAGGAGCTGTCAAGGGATGAGTGTTGTGTGGGATGTTGTCATAGTCGGTGGAGGAAGCGCCGGATGTGTATTGGCCAATCGCTTGTCCGCATCCCCGAACCGCAAGGTCCTTCTGATCGAAGCGGGGGCGGATATCCCGCCGGGCTCGGAATCGGATGCCATTCGCGACATCTATCCTGCACGAGCGGCATTCGATCCGGATAACCATTGGCCCGAGCTCAAGGCCTACCGCCAGCCATTCGGAAACAACACCGCAGACCGCCCGCCACTGCTCAAATACGAGCAGGCGCGCATTCTTGGCGGCGGTTCGACCATCAATGGGCAGATGGCGAACCGCGGAACGCCGGACGATTACGACGAATGGCAGGAACTCGGTGCCGATGGCTGGACATGGGAAACGGTTCTCCCGTTCTTCCGGAAACTGGAAACAGACATCGATTTCGACGGCCAGCTGCATGGTAAGGACGGTCCGATCATCATTCACCGGGTGCCTGAGGCGCAGTGGCCGGAATTCGCGAAGTGCGCGAAGTCTGCCATCGAAGCCGCTGGCTATCCAAATCTGGGTGATCAGAACGGCGTCTATACGGATGGCTGCTTCCCGATGTCGCTCTCGAACGATGGTAAGGATCGTGTCTCGACGGCGCGCGGATATCTCGGCTCGGACGTGAGAGCCCGGTCGAATCTCGAAGTCATGGCGGACACCTGCGCCAGGCGGCTCCTCACGGAAGGCCGGCGTGTCACGGGTATCGAAGTCGTCCGCAACGGCCAGCGTGTACGGATCGCTGCCCGACGTGTGGTCCTGGCCGCGGGCACATTGCATTCTCCCGCGCTGTTGCAGAAGGCGGGTATCGGCGATGCCGGGCTTCTGCGCGAATTGGGCATCGATGTGCTGACGGATCTGCCGGGCGTTGGCGAAAACCTGCAGGAGCACCCGGGTATCTCGGTATCAGCGTTTCTCAAGCCCCATGCGAGGCTTGGTGACACGACAAGACGTCATATGCTGTTCGGTCTCCGCTACAGTTCCGACCATGCGGAATGCCCGCCATCGGACATGTACATGGCGGTAGTCGCGCGCTCTGCATGGCATCCTCTCGGACACCGTATCGGCACGATGATCTCCTGGCTTAACAAGGTGCATTCGCGCGGCTGGGTTCGAATCCAGAGCGCAAGCCCGGACGACGAGCCGGTCGCGGCGCTCAATTTCCTGAGCGATGTTCGCGATACGAACAGGCTGATCGACAGCGTGCGTCTGATGGCGACGATCCTCGCACGCCCTGAACTCGCTGAGGCAATTCAATGTGCGTCGCCATCGGCCTATAGCGGATTTGCAAAGGCGCTCGGAAAGGTAACTTTGCGCAACTATCTGCTGACCGCACCTGCCGCTGCGGCGCTCGACGTCATGCCGTTCATAAGGGACCGGTTTTTCCGCACGTTTCTCGGCAACGGGAGGTCGCTCGCGGAGATCGTCGATGATCGGGAGGCTCTCGAACAGTTCGTAAAGGCCAATGCCATCGCGCAATGGCATGTTAGCGGCACCTGCCGAATGGGTCGTTCCGACATCCGCGAAGCTGTCGTGGATCCCGCGACGATGGGAGTTCACGGTGTTGAAGGCCTCCACGTCGCGGATGCGTCGGTGATGCCAACGGTCCCGCGCGCAAACACGAACATCCCGACAATCATGATTGCCGAACGTGCTTCCGAACTGATCATCGCGGAAGAGGAGGCGGCATGGCCTTCGGTCGCAGGAGTATCCGCCTGATGCAGACGAGCTTCAACCTGGACTCAGCTGATGCCACCCTTCTGATTCAGGGCGCGATCGCGCGTTCAAACGAAATCGATGTTCCTCAGAACATCGCCGTGGTCGATTCCGCGGGCCATCTGCTTGCGTTTCATCGCATGGATGGCGCCAAGTTCATTTCGATCGAGATAGCGATTGCGAAGGCGTTCACGGCATCGGGCGCTCGGAAGGCAACCGCGGAAATCGGCCCTGCAACCCAACCGGGACAGCCGGGATTTGGAATCCAGAATTTGCAGGCAGGGCGCTTCACGACCTTGCCCGGAGGGATTCCGGTGGTCATCGACGGAGAGGTCGCCGGCGCAATCGGTGTCAGTTCCGGCACAACAGCGCAGGATGCGGATGTCGCGGAACACGCCATTCGATCATTCACTGCGATGAGAACCGCCGCTTGACCGGCGAGATACAGGAGATTTGGAGTTGGCGGGCGTAAGCATAGATCAAGTACGCAAGGATTTTGGGGCGGTTTCTGTGCTCCACGGCGTCTCTGTCGATATCGACGACGGCGAGTTCGTTGTTCTCGTCGGCCCATCGGGATGCGGCAAATCTACACTGCTGCGCATGATAGCGGGGCTCGAAGAGATCTCCGGTGGCGAGGTCTCGATTGGACGGCAAGTCGTCAACGACATCCTGCCGAAGGATCGGGATATTGCGATGGTGTTCCAGAGCTACGCCCTCTACCCGCATTTGACAGTCGCCGAGAATATGGGATTTTCGCTGCGGCTGAGACGCGCACCGAAGGAGGAAATCGCCACGCGTGTGAACAAGGCCGCGGACATCCTCGGTCTGCAGGACCTCCTTGAACGTTATCCTAAGCAACTTTCGGGTGGCCAGCGCCAGCGCGTCGCCATGGGCCGCGCGATCGTCAGGGACCCGCAGGTATTCCTGTTCGACGAGCCTTTGTCGAACCTCGATGCAAAGCTGCGCGTGCAGATGCGCACCGAGATCAAGGAGCTTCATCAGCGTCTCAAGACCACGACCATCTATGTCACGCACGACCAGATCGAGGCGATGACAATGGCCGATCGCATTGTCGTGATGCAAAACGGCGTTATCGAGCAGGTTGGTACGCCGCTGGAACTCTACGACACGCCCGCGAATATTTTTGTGGCAGGATTTATCGGCTCGCCTGCCATGAATTTCCTGCAGGCCAATCTGTGTGGCGGCGATGTGCCGTATCTCGAAATAGATGCTGCGACAATTCCAGTGCCCTCCGCACCTGCTTCTCATATTGGACAGCGTGTCGTCGCGGGGATCAGGCCGGAGCATCTGGTGCTACAAGAGACGGGAATCCCGGCAACTGTCACGGTGGTGGAGCCCACGGGATCCGAACTCCACGTTTTCGCGACGGTTGCAGGGGTTCAAGTCACCGCGGTTTTTCGCGATCGTCATGAGCTTAGTCCCGGCGATGAAATCCACCTGGGCGCCGCTTCCAACTCGGTTCATTTGTTCGACATGGAAAGCAAAAAACGACTGTAGTTGCGGATGAGGTGAGCTGCTCTAGATGTGGATTGCGGGATTGCTTGGCACCTGAATTGCCCCGAGTTTTCTAGGCGCCCTCGGTGCTCATTTCCTGCTGCCGTTCGAACTCGACGGGCGACAGCATTCCGTTCCTGACATGCGTGCGCTTCGGGTTGCAGAACATCTCGATGTAGTCGAACACGTCCTGCCTGGCTTCGGCTCTCGTCTTGTAGTTCTGGCGCCGTATCCGCTCCCGCTTGAGCAGATTGAAGAAGCTCTCGGCAACCGCGTTATCATGGCAGTTTCCGCGCCGGCTCATCGAGTGTTCCAGATTGTGAGCCCTGAGGAATGAGGCCCAGTCCATGCTGGTGAACTGGGAACCCTGGTCCGAATGGATCAGCACCCGGCTCTTCGGCTTCCGTCTCCATACCGCCATCAGCAGCCTGCAGGACCACGTCCGTCGTCTGACGGCTCTGCATTGCCCATCCGACAACACGCCGGGAATAGAGATCGATGATGACGGCCAGATAGGCGAAGCCTTCCAGTGTTCTGATGTATGTGATGTCGGTGATCCAGATCCGGTCCGGCGCATCCACATCAAACTGTCGGTCCAACGTGTTGTCGACGACCAATGATGGCTTGCCGCCATGGCTGCCCGGCCGACGCTTGTAGCCGATCTGGGCCCTGATGCCTGCCAAACTGGCCAGACGTGCAACGCGGTTCGGGCAGCACGTCTCGCCCTGATCCAGCAGATCATCGTGGAGCTTACGATAGCCATACACCTTGCCGCTGTCCTTCCATGCCATCCGGATGAATTCGGTCTGGCGCGCGTCTTCGCGGGCGCGCTTGCTCAACGGATTCTTGAGCCAGGCGTAGAAGCCGCTCGGATGGATGCACAGGCAGCGACACATCGCCCGCACCGAAAACAGTGGGCGATGATCGGCGACGAACGCGTATCTCAATTTGCATCCTTGGCGAAATACGCGGTGCCTTTTTTTTCTAGAATGTCGCGCTCCTCGGTGACCCTGACCAACTCGCGCTTCAACCGCCTGATCTTGGCGTCCTTGTCATCGTCACCAGAAGGCTGTGAGAACTTCTTCTTCCACGCGTAGAGCGAGTGCGGACTGACGCCCAGCCGCTTCGCCACCTCCGCGACCGGATAGCCTCGCTCGGTGATCTGCGCCACCGCTTCCCGTTTGAAATCCTCGCTGAAATTGGCTTTACCCATCATGGCCTCCTTACCTCAAAATTAGGGAAGAAGGCGTCTACAAATCTAGGGGCTATTCAGCCTTCAGTCGGAACTTCAGCTGTCCTGACCTGCAAAGATTGACTTCCCCCAGCAGGATACTGTGAACGACTTTGCGCTCAAGAACCTGCGAGGGGATCATGTCGAGAGTCTGCATCGACAGTGTTGAAGAGCGTAGCCTTGTCAGGGCGACCAGGCGGGATGCGTAACCTGATCATAAGCTCCGAATCCCGAGCCATTCGGCTCCATCCGGTTAGCAGCGACGTCGAAACGACACTGCATCATCGCGCCCGGCTTCACTCCAACCGGCACGCAATATTCGGTCGTGTTTACCAACACGTTGCCGCGATCTTGTTATGGGTCCTTTATAGTCCGGCGACAATTGTTGCGGGCGTCCGAATATCCCTATCCGGGGAGCGTGCGCCACAATTTTCCGGTCGGCTGCGGCTGCCTCATGGTGCCCCTATGGGATAAGGGCTTAGCCGTTGATCTCGAGGCCGCTATAGTTCGCATTCCGGGAAAGGAAGCGGCACGTCGCCTAATGGACAATTATCGACGTTCGCATTGTTCGTACGTTCGCAAGCAGGTCAGCAAGTTCGTTCGGTCGTAAGCGCGTTCGTGCTCTAGTCGGCGAGTTCCATGGAGCCGCATGACGTGGCGGGGATGCCCTTGCATGGATTGGCTTTTTATAAGTGTTCACTTAGCTAATGGCAATCCGGTTTCGCGCTGAAGTGTTTGTTCTGGCGAGTGGTAATCGAAATCTTTTCTTGGTTATAAAGCGACTCGATCGATGTCGGCCATGGCGTAAGGTATGGGTCGAGATTGCAGACAACTCCCCGACGAGGCAATAACGCGCTTCTTTGGCCATATAAGATTCTGCGTCGGCTTAGCGCCCTCAGCCATTCGCGTAAGATGCACCCTTCGCCAGATACCCGGATATATGTGCAAAGCCGTTGCGATAGACCGCTTCGGGGCTTTCGGCGAAATCGCGCCAGACTTTCGTCGCCGCGGCGAGATCTGGCAGCCCGCGACCGAACGCCTCTATGGTCAGCCAGTCGTCGTAACCGATCGACCGGATTGCTTCGAAGGTGGCGGACCAGTCGATATTGCCCCTTCCCGGTACGCCGCGGTCGTTCTCAGAAATGTGTATGTGGGTGATCTGGTCCTTGTTGCGCGTCAAAGCGCCAACGGGATCGGTCTCCTCGATGTTGCAGTGGAACGTATCGTACATCGCCTTGATGTTCGGATGTCCGACTCGTCGCACGAGGCCGCACAGGTCGTCCATCGTGTTGACGAGGTAACATTCGAAGCGATTCAGTGCCTCGAGCCCGACAGTAACTTTGCAGGCGCTCGCGATCTCACCGACGCGCCGCTGGCTTTCGACGGCGCGTTCGAACTCGTCGACCGTTGGGCTTGCGCCGGAGAACTGGCCGAGCACCGAATGCAGTGGACCGGAAACCCTGTCGGCGCCCAGCGCACGGGTACATTCAAGCACCCATTTCATGCGGTCGACTGCGTCGTTTCGAACATTGATGGAGGGTGATATCAGGTCATGCGCAGGATCGCCGAGAGCCGAAACCGCCGTGCGTTCGAGGTCGAGCGAATCGAGCAATTCGCCGAGTTTCGCGTAATCCTCCGGCTCGCCCTCGAAGACCGGAATCTCGACGCCGTCGAAGCCGGTTTCGCGGATGTCGGCGAGTAGCGCCTCATGCTCCGGCCCAACGCTGGTCGTCCAGAGAAACATGCACATTCCAATTTTCATATGAATTCCTCTTCTCGCCATCCTGGTACTACCAAAATGGCGGTAAATCGACCAGCGGAAAGTTTTATGATTCCCGAATGTAAATCGGTTTTTCAAAAAAATGCCGATTCTAAAAGCATCACCACCTAGAAGCGTCTCTTGACCGCCATCGCAATCCGGCGCTATCTGGTATAACCAGAAGGGATTGGCCGGCACTCCAAGAAAGCTGGCGTATTCAAATAAAGGGAGGACGGAAATGCATCTTTCAACCCACAACTGGATGCGGGCGGAGCCATTGGAAACGACGGTGCGCCGGATCAAGCAATATGGCTATGAGTCCATCGAGATTTCCGGCGAGCCGACGCAATACGACGTCAAGGAAACGCGGGCTCTTCTGAAGGAAACCGGCATGCGCTGCTGGGGCGCGGTCACACTTACGCTCGGCGAGCGAAACCTCGCTGCAAAGGACGAGGGCCAGCGCGCACGATCTGTCGACTACGTGAAGTCGGTGATTACCATGGTTTCCGAACTCGAAGGCGAGATCGTGACGCTGGTTCCGGCCACCGTTGGCAAGGTAGTGCCGGACGGTACCCCCGAAGAGGAATGGGGCTGGGTCGTCGAAGCGACCAAGGAATGCTTCGCGCATGCGCAGAAGAAGGGCGTAAAGATTGCGGTCGAGCCGCTGAACCGCTTCGAAACCTACCTGTTTAACCGTTGTGCGCAGGCGCTCGCACTGGCCGATGCCGTCAGTCCGGAATGCGGCGTCTGCCTGGATGCGTTCCACCTCAATATCGAGGAGAGCGACATCTACGAGGCCATCCGCCTCGCCGGCGATCGTCTGTTCGATTTCCATGTCGCCGACAACAACCGTTTCGGCGCCGGGTTGGGGCACCTCGACTGGCCGAAGATCGTGAACACGCTGAAAGACATCGGCTATGACGGCGCGCTTACCAACGAATTCGTCGCTCCGGTCGACCGGACACCGGCGACAATGTATCCGGACATGGTCGAGACCAATCCCGTCGACATCTCTCCGGAACAGCTCAAGTTCATCCAGGATCATGGATCTTCTCTGCTGACAGAAGAGTTTTATGCCGACCAGATGCGGATCACCGCTGAGACCCTCTTGCCGCTGATGAAGTGACCGGGCCAGGCGCGGCAGGAGGACATCCGATGCGTATCAAGTCGATAGAAGCCCGCTGGATACAGATCCCGATCGAGGAGTCGCGCCAGCACGTGAGTGACTTCGGCCGGCTGAGGACATTCGACGCGGCTATTGTGAGGGTAGAGACGGAGGACGGCATCGTCGGATGGGGCGAAGGCAAGAACGCCGCCGGCAGCGCCGGTCAGTATGCCGCCCTGGTTCATCTCATCAACAAGGAAGTCGGGCCGTTTCTCATCGGCTGGAACGCGTCGCAGATAACTGCGATTTGGGAGGCGCTTTACAATGGTTCACGGCGCGAAAGCGCCGCCGCCGGCGGGCATGTTTTCCCGGAACTTGCCCGCCGGGGACTCTCACTCGCGGCAATCAGTGCGATCGACATCGCGTTGTGGGACATCAAGGGAAAGGTGCTCGGCGTGCCGGTCTGGTCGCTTCTCGGGGGTCGGTCGGCGGACCGGCTTCCGGCCTATGCATCCGGCGGCTGGGCTAATGCCGAGGGTATTGGCGATCAGTTGCGCTCCTATATCGATTCCGGCGGGTTCAAGTCCGTCAAGATGCGGGTCGGCGCAATGGACGGCGCGCCACATGTCTCGGCGAAGCGTGTGCGGGCCGCCCGCGAGGCGATCGGACCAGATGTCGACCTGATGGTCGACGCGCATGGCACATACACCGTGGCGCAGGCAAAGCGTTTCGCTGCCATGGTGACCGATTGCGATCTCGCCTGGTTCGAGGAGCCGATCACCGGAGACGACGTGCCGGGGCTGGCGGAATTTCGCCACGCGACGCACATCCCGGTCGCCGTCGGCGAATCGGAATGCACCCGGTTCGACTTCCGCGACATCATGGTTTCGCGCGCCGCCGACATCCTTCAACCGGACCCCGCATTTTGCGGCGGTATCACTGAGGCCATGCGCATCGCGGCGATGGCCTCGGCGTTCAATTTGCGCCTCGCACCGCATCTTTGGGCCGGCGCGCCGGCATTCTTTGCCGGGCTCCATGTTGTGGCGGCTGCGCCCGCGGGTTTTATCGTCGAGTATTCGCTGGGCGCCAACCCGATGATCCACGACCTGTCTCGAGAAAAGGTGTTCGTGAAAGACGGAATGATTTCTGTGCCCGATGCGCCCGGGCTTGGGCTTGACGTGGACACCGATATCCTTACGCGTTTCTCGAAATTCTGACGCGAGCGAACATACGATGCAGGGACAGGAAATCCTTCCAGCCATAGCTACCCACCTGCTGGACAGTGCTCGCACGAATGGCGGGAAGGCGCCGTCTGAACGCGACCTTGCCGAACATTTTTCCGTGAGCCGGGGACAGGTGCGCGAAGCGCTGGCGATCCTGGAGGCGATGCAGGTCATCGAGCGGCGCGCGAAATCTGGCATCTACGTCAATACCGACAATACCGGCATCGAGGCGATGGCTTTTCTTGCGCGGGCAGGGCTGCCGCTGGAAAACCGCCAGATCTACGAGGCGGTCGAAGTTCGCAAGATCCACGAAATCAAGGCGGCTGAACTTGCTGCCGCGCGCGCTGACGACGAGAATTTCGACCGTCTGCGCGACATTCTCGTCCGTTCAGAGGAACGCATTGCCCAAGGAGAGGGTATAGACGGGCTAGACCAAGAGTTTCATCTGGAGATCGTTCGTGCGACCCAGAACACGCTGTTTCTCAACATCTGCACCGCCTTCTACGAACTGGGCGGGAACCGCCTCAAGGTGTACTTTCGCGATCCCGATCGCAACCGGAAGTCGCACGAGGAACACAAGCAGATTTTCGAAGCGCTTGTGAATCGGGATGCGGCGCTGGCTTCCGCCCTCATGGTTTCGCATCTGCGTGGCGCCATGAGTTATTGGAGCGAACTCCTGCAGCCGGCCGAGCTCTCCGACTGACATGGCCGGCCTGTCGATTTTCTCGACCCATCACCTTCACCCGGAAGTGACGGAGGCGCTGTCCGGCATCGGCGCCTATCGCGTTGCAAGCGCACCGACGCCCGAGGCGATCGTCGCCGAAAGCACGGGAGCGGAGGTCATTGTGGTCAGGGCTCCAATACCGGCCGAGGTCATCCAGCGGGAACAGGGACTGAAGGCGCTGGTGCGGCACGGCGCCGGGATCGACATGATCCCCGTTGATGCGGCCACGGATGCCGGGGTGCTGGTTGCCAATGTGCCGGGCGTCAACGCGCTCAGCGTTGCGGAGCATGTTATCTGGACCGCTTTGGCGCTGCTTAAGCGCTACCCCGAGGTGAACACAGACCTACGGGAGCGGGGCTGGGCGGCGGGCCGTGCGCATTCGGATTTCGGGCGGGAGCTCTCCCGTCGGACCATCGGCATTGTCGGCATGGGCAATGTCGGCCGAAACATCGCACGAATCGCGCAGAGTGGCTTTGCGATGGACGTGGTCTGCCATACGCGGAGCGCCGGCAATGTGCCCGAGTCCATGCGCGCCGTTTCGCTGGAGGACCTGCTTTCTGAAGCTGACATCGTCGTTCTTTGCTGCCCGTTGACCGCGCAGACACGCGGGCTGATCGACGCGATTGCACTGGAGCGGATGCGGCCTGGTGCGCTACTGATCAATGTCGCGCGCGGACCGGTGGTCGTGGAGAGCGCGCTGATCGAGGCCCTGGAAACCGGCCATCTCGGCGGCGCGGCGATCGATGTATTCGACACACAGCCCCTGCCGTTCGACCATCCGCTGCTGGCGCTTCGAAACGTTATCCTGACGCCCCACATGGCCGGAATCACCGAGGAAAGCATGTTGCGCATGGGCCAGGGCGTCGTCGCCGAAACGCGTCGTGTCGCGGCCGGCGAACTGCCGGAGCAGCTCGTCAACCCCGATGCGGTCCCCCGCTATCGCCAGCGTTTCGCCTGAAAGGCTCTAAAGCGCGAGGTTTCGTCCGGTCTCCGGATCGAAGGACAGCACGCGCTCCGGCTTCCAGCCGAAACGGACAACTTCGTCGCGATTCACATGCGTGCCTGCCGGGACAGTGGCGTGCAGGCGCGTGTCGCCCATGTCGAGCGCGAGAATCTTGATAACGCCCTGGTCCTCGATATCGAAAACGCGCGCTTCCGCCGGTGCGCCGGACTGAATAACGATGTTTTCGGGCCGTACTCCGAATGTGACCTTCTGTTCGGAATTCGCCGGCGAGCTGACCGGCAGCACGAAGGAACCAAGCCGTGCACTCTCTCCATCCAGCCTACCCTCGATGAGGTTCATCGGCGGCGTACCGACGGACCGGGCGACGAAGGTGTTGTGCGGACGCTCGTAGATTTCCGAGGGCGTGCCGACCTGAACGAGGCGGCCGCTGCGCAAGACGCCGATCTTGTCGCCCATCGACATCGCCTCAACCTGGTCGTGGGTCACGAACAGGAAGGTCGCGCCAAGATCCTGATGCAGCTTCTTCAATTCGACGCGCAGCGCCTCGCGCAACTTCGCATCGAGCGCGGAAAGCGGCTCGTCCATCAGGAAGACGCGCGGATCGCGCACGATGGCGCGACCGATGGAAACGCGCTGCATTTCGCCGCCCGATAGCCGTTCCACCTTGCGGTCGAGCAGATGTGTGATCTGGAGGGTCTTGGCGGCGCGGTCGACCCGGCGCCTGATCTCGTCTTCGTTCATGTTGCGAACCTTGGGACGCAACGGGAATTCCAGATTACCGCGCACTGTCAGGCGCGGATAGAGCGAGTATTGCTGCAGCACGAGCGCGACATCACGCTCGGCTGCAGTCCAGCTTGTGACGTCAGAATCGCCGATGAAAACGCGCCCCTCGTCGGGTTTTTCGAGCCCCGCGACGACCCTGAGCGTTGTCGTCTTGCCCGCGCCGGTGCGACCGAGCAGCACGAAGAACTCGCCATCCTCAACGGTCAGGCTGAGATCCTTCAGAGCGCGCGTACCGCCATAGCGCTTGGTGATGTTCTGCAGCTCGATACGTGCCATCAGGCAGATCTCCTCAGCGAATTTCCGGACGCGGCATCGAAGAAATGCGCGCGGTGCGGGTCCAGCGCGACCCAAAGCTTCTGGCCCTCGCCGCCGGTAAAGCCGGATTCGCAGCGTGCGCGGAGCGTCTCGTCCCCGACGCGGACGTCTACGATGTCGTGGCTGCCGAGTGGCTCGACATTGGTCGTCTCAGTCTCGATGTAGCCGTCTTTGGCATCGTGAGACAGCATGACGGCTTCAGGGCGGATACCGAGCTTGGCAGGCGATCCGTTTAGATGCGATACCGTTTCGGATGGCACGCGAAATCCGTTTGCGCCGCCGATCCGCAGCAGCGCGTCCGTGCCTTCGCTCTCGACGGTGACATCCGCGACGTTCATGACCGGAGAACCAACGAACTGGGCCACGAAAAGGTTGGCGGGACGAAGATAAACCTCCTCCGGCGCGCCGACCTGCTGCAGCAGGCCGTCATGCATGACGACAATCCGGTCGGCCAACGACATTGCCTCAACCTGATCGTGGGTCACGTAGACGCTTGTCGATTCACGCGCGATGTGCAGCCGCTTGATCTCGGCGCGCATCTGTTCGCGGAGCTTTGCGTCGAGCGCACCGATGGGTTCGTCCATGAGCAGCGCCTTCGGTCGACGGACGAGCGCCCGCCCGATGGCGACGCGCTGCATGTCGCCTCCCGACAATGCGGACGGCCGGCGCGGCAGAAGCTGTTCGATACCGAGGAACCGGGCGACTTCCTTCACTTCGGCCTCGCGTTCGGCCTGTCTGCTGCGCACGGCGCGAAGGGGGAACGCGATATTCTCTTCCACCGTCATGTGGGGATAAAGCGAGAATGACTGGAAGACGAAGGCGATATCGCGGTCGGCGGCCTTGAGGTTCTGGACCTCCTTGCCATCGATGGTGATCGTCCCGGAAGTGATGGTTTCGAGGCCGGCAATCGCGCGAAGCGTGGTGGTCTTGCCGCAGCCGGACTGGCCGAGCATGACGACGAATTCGCCGTCCTCGATGACGAGATTGACGTCCCTGAGAACCTGGACGGCTCCGAAGAATTTCTGGACGTTGGTGAGTTCGATCCGGGCCATCAGATCAGCTCTTCCTCTTCCTCTGCTTCAGCCTCGGGTTCGGGCGGAATGTGGGCAGTCACCAGGAATCCGATCAGCCCGATGATGGTAATCGTCAGCCCGTAGCGGTGCAGGAGTTCCACCCAGGGCTGGCAAAGGCACACCAGTCCCCCGATCATCACCCACTGCGCAGTCGGTTCGAACAGTTTCGTATTCAGTTCACGAAAGGTCATTTGCGGATCGCTCCGAAGGACATGCCTCGCAGCAGATGGTTGCGAAGGAGGAACGTGAAGATGGCGACCGGCAGCAGGAACAGGAACGCTCCCGCTGCGATCACGCTCCAGTCGGGCAGGCCGGACCCCACCTGCGACGGGATGTAGGGCGGCGCGGTCTGCGCGTTGCGCGAGGTCATCATCAAGGCAAAGGCATATTCGTTCCAGGCGATGATGAAACAGAAGACGGCAGTGGCGGCAATGCCTGTAAGGGCCTCCGGCAACACGATCTTCCAGAAGGCCTGTAGCCGTGTGTAGCCGTCCACCAGCGCCGCCTCCTCGTATTCCCGGGGAATCTCGTCGACGAAGCCCTTCATGATCCAGACCGCAAAAGACAGATTGAACGCCGTGTAGAGAATGATCAGGCCGAGATGCGTGTCATGCAGGCCGACCGTGCGGTACATCAGGAACATCGGGATGGCGACGACGACAGGAGGCAACATGCGCGTACTGAGAATGAAGAACAGCCAGTCCTGCTCTCCTTTCACCTTGAAGCGCGAGAAGCCGTAGGCCGTCAGCGTGCCCATGGATACAGCGAGGAATGTCGAGATGATCGAGACGATCAGCGAGTTCTTGTAGCGATCCCAATAGCCGGACGACGTGATCGCGCCGGTCTTGCGGTTCTTCACGACCTGCTCGCCGTCGTCATAGATCAGCTTCTCCCACCAGGGCGCGGCTTCGTAGACATCCTCTTCCACCGGCTGGCGCAGCTGCGAACGCTTGGTGAAAAGCTTCGCGAAGGGCGTCAATGTAGGCTCGAACATCACGGTCGGCGGGACGGTGGTGGCCAGACTGCGCGGCTTGAAGGCGGTCGAGGCGATCCAGTAGATCGGCGTCAGCATGACGATCAGTGCGACGACGACGGCAACGATCGCCACGCGATTGAGAACGACCTCGCCCTTTGTTTTGACTTCGGCCATCTCAGCGCGCCTTTGCCTTGTTGAGATACTTCACGTAGATGTTGGTGATCGCGACCACCATTATCAGGACGATGTAGGCGAAGGCGGAGCTCAGGCCCGTCTGCCACTCCAAGAACGCCATCTTATAGAGACGGATCGCGATCAGTTCGGTCGTCGGCTGCGACGAGAGAATGTAGGCGTGGTCGAATGTCTTGAACGCCTCCATGGTTCGGAAAATGATCGCGATCATCAGGATCGGCGCGACCAGCGGAAGCGTGATCCGGAAGAAGGTGTAGAAGGGTCCAGCGCGGTCGATCTCCGCCGCTTCGTAGAGATGCTTCGGCACGGCCGACAGGCCCGCCAGCGACAGCAGCATCACGAAGGGCGACCACATCCAGATATCGACGAGAGCGACTGCGTAAAGCGCGACCTGAGGATCCGCCAGCCATTCGAATTTTCCGAGACCGAGGAAATAATTGATGATGCCGAAGGACGGATCGTAAAGCAGCTTCCAGAACAGGCCGACGACGGCCATGGAGAGCATCATCGGCAGCAGCAGCAGCGTGGTAATCAATCCCTTGAAGGGAATTTGGCGGTTCAGGAGCATCGCGAGCCCGAAGCCGACCACCACCTGTCCCGTCACGGAGATCAGCACGTATTTCGCGGTGATCGTGAAATTGCGCCAGATGAAGGGGTCGTTGAGCAACTCGCGGTAATTGGCCAGTCCGACCCAGTTTGCCGGCGCCGTGGTCGAAGCGCGGAAATCGGTGAACGATGTCCAGAGCGAATACAGCAACGGAAATACGTTGAAGATAATCAAAAAGGCGATCGTCGGAATGATGAACAAGTTCCGGATCGTGAGGTCGGAAAACCCGCGCGAAGCGGCGCGGCTTCCCGGCTCAAGCCTGGTCATAACGTCTGTCACGGTTTGTCGCTTCCTGGCTGGGAACTGGCGGGCGCCAACAGCGCCCGCCGCTTAGTCAGATGATCAGCCGGCTTATTCGGTGCGGCCGTATTTCTTGAACGTATCGACCCAGTCCTGGGCAAGCGCATCCAAGGCTTCTTTAGCCGTGCCCTCGCCACCGACGACATAGGGGTAAATGCGCTGGTTGGCCGCCGTCAGGAGCTCCGCATATTCCGGAACAGCCCAGAAGTCCTTCACCTTGAACATGGTCTGGTAGAAGGCCTCATTGTACGGGGTGGCCTGCCGGAACTCCTGGCTTTCGAGGGTCTTGGCATGCGCGGTGTAACCGCCCAGTTCTGCCCAGCGCTTCTGCACATCGTCCTGAATGAACCACTCGAGGAACTTGTAGCTCTCATCGATATTGTCGGAGTACGAGACGATCGATATCCCCTGACCGCCGAGCGCTGCATACTGGTCGCCGTCCGGCCCGGCCGGGTTGGCGAAGAAGCCGGTATTGGCTGCATTCGGGTTCGTCGCCGGGTTCACCAGAGCCGGGAAGAAGGCGAAGTAGTTCATCGACATCGCCGCCAGACCTTCGGTGATGGCCTGGTTGTTCTCGACAAAGAAAGTCTTCGACCAGCCCGGAGGCGTGTACTGGTAAAGCTGGCGATAGGCTTCCAGCGCCTGTACAGCCTTATCGGAGTTGAGAATGCCCTCAACTTCGTAGGTCTCGTAGTTTCCGAGCTCGGCGCCATAGGAGAACAGCGCGTTCTCGACGCCCATGACAAGGCCGTCATAGGAGTTGTCGGTGTAGATCGCGATGCCGTAGCGGTTCTCATCGGGGCGATGGAAGAACTCGGCAATGTCGAGCAACTGCTGCCAGGTCTCCGGAACGGCGAGCGGATAGCCATACTTGGCCTCGAACGCCTTCATTTCCTCCGGATCTTCGAACCAGTCCTTGCGATAGGACCAACCGACGGCGTCGCCCTCTGCGGGGATCGCCCAGTAATTGCCAGAGTTGCCCGGATATTCGGCGTAGTACTTGACCGTCGCCGGAGCCATCACGTTGCCGAGATCGTGCTTCTGGAAGAACTCGGTCAGGTCAACATAGTGGCCGCCTTCGGACGCGGCGCCCAACCACTGGCTGTCGCCGACGATCATGTCGTAGGCCGAGCCCCTGGCGTTGAACTCCGTGAACGCCTTGGTCTGGAAGTCCTGCCAGGGCGTAGTTTCCACCGTGACCGTGACGCCTGTCTCGGCTTCATACTCGTTGACGAGTTCCTGCAGGTAATTGGCCGGATCCCACTCCGCCCAGAAGATTGTCAGTTCCTGCGCTGACGCCGCAGGCACCATGAACGCAAGCGCCGCTGCTCCAGCGAGCAGCCGGTAAACATATCTTTTCATTTCGGTTTCCTCCCATTTGATCTGCTTGGTAGTCGTGGACTGCTGGTATTCTCCCGTCTCTCCTCCGATCGACCGAAATTCATCGTCGTCGCGATAACAATTTTGGTATTACCAGATTGCCTGGGTTGTCAAGGTTGTGTTTAACTTGCCGCATGCACGCGGGCGACCTGAAAAACCAATGAGACATAAGCTTTTTTTCGCATATGAAGCAGGCAATGCGGACGTCGCTTCCGCAACTGTCGGCCGTGCTATCGTCACAACAGGTATTGCATATCTGGCCGGACCAGTTTCAACTTTCCTCATTGCCATCGCCACCCGCTTCCCGCATCGCGGCCTCTATCATCGCCTGCGCGGCCCAAAGCGCCGTGCTTTGCGCCTCGTCGTCGCTCAAGCCCCAAATGTCCCTGAGAACAATCATCGCCTCGACACCAAAAGTCAGGGACAGCGCACGGATCAACCGATCGGCTTTCCCTTTCGGCAGTCCGAGGTCGCGGATTGCGCTGGCGAGCAACTGTCGCCTATGGCCGCGGCCAAGCGTGGCGTCGGCGCCGTCGGCCTCGAGGGATTGACGCAGTGCCGCGCGGAACGTGGCCTCGTGCTCATAGAGCCTCGGAAAGGCGGCCGCATAGAGCGCAGTGATGCGATCGCTGCCGTTCATCCGATCTTCCCAATCCAGGATCGGGCCCAAGGCCTCGGCCACGACGGCGCGCACCATGTCGGACCGGTTCGGGAAATATCGGTAGGCGGTCGAGCGCGAAACGCCGGCGGCTTCCGCGACCTCGCTGACCGACGGAGACATGCCATCGCGCATCATCGCATTGGCCGTCGAAACCATAAGGGAATGTGTGCGCGCCGCGGCTCCCTTGAGCGGTTTGGCTTTTTCGGCAGCTTCATCTTGTTGACGTGGGACTGTCATCCCAATATGGTACTCCAGTCCCATTCAGGGTCAAGGCGGTTTTTCAAACGGCCGCCGATAGACAGGCCGCGACGTCAGGGGAGGAGCTTGCGTTGCGCGTGATTCATGTGGTCGGCACGGCCGACACAAAGGGCGAGGAACTCGCCTATCTCAGGGATCTGATCGCGGCTGACGGCCAGCAGGCGGTGATTGTCGATATCGGCACGCGCGCGCCGTCGATTGCGGTCGATATTGCCGCCGAAGACATCGCGTCGTGCCATCCGGACGGAGAGGGGGCAGTGCTCGGCGGTAGCGACCGAGGCGCGGCTGTCTCGGCGATGGGCACGGCATTCGCAGAATGGTGCCGGCGGCACTCGGGTGAGATCTCGGGCATGATTGCGGTCGGTGGCGGTGGCGGGACGTCAATGGCGTGCGCGGGGATGCGGGAATTGCCCTATGGCGTCCCTAAGATCATGGTCTCGACGCTCGCCTCCGGGGATACTGCGCCCTACGTGGGAACGTCCGACATCGTGATGGCGCCTTCGGTGACCGACATCGCCGGACTGAACCAGCTGAGCCGCGTCATTCTCTCGAACAGCGCGCATGCCTTGGTCGGGGCGATATCCGCTTCGTCTCCTGCAGCAGTGGACGACAAGATCGCCATCGGGCTGACTATGTTCGGCGTAACGACCGCCTGCGTGAACGCCATCACAGAGCGCCTCGACGAGCGTTACGATTGCCTGGTATTCCACGCAACGGGAACCGGCGGGCGGTCGATGGAACGGTTGCTCGAGCAGCAATTCATGTCGGGCCTGGTCGACATCACGACGACGGAAATCGCCGACCTGCTGTTCGGCGGCGTCCTCGCCGCCGATCCTGACAGGCTTGATGTTGTCGCACGCACCGGCGCGCCCTGGGTAGGCTCCGTCGGTGCGTTGGACATGGTCAATTTCTGGGCGCCGGATACCGTACCCTCGAAGTATCGCGGGAGAACGTTCTACGAGCACAATCCGAACGTGACGCTGATGCGGACGACCGCAGAAGAAAACGCGGATATGGGCCGGTGGATCGGCCGGAAGCTCAACGCTTGCCATGGCCCGTTGCGGCTTCTCCTGCCCGAAAAAGGCGTCTCGGCGCTCGACATCGAGGGCGGCGCATTCTGGGATCCGGAAGCCGACGCGGCGCTATACGACACGCTGCGCGACACGATCGAAGACAAGGCGCGTCTGGTCTTCCTGCCGTGCCATATCAACGACCCGGCCTTCGCGGAGGCCGCGGCCAACACCTTTCAAGACCTTATGGAGCCCTGATGCCAGCCATTCCTCGCAAGACAATCCTGGACCGTTTCCACGCGATGATCGCGAAAGGCGAGCCGATCATCGGCGGCGGCGCGGGCACGGGCCTTTCGGCAAAGGCGGAAGAGGCTGGCGGGATCGATCTCATCATCATCTACAATTCCGGGCGGTACCGCATGGCGGGGCGCGGCTCGGCCGCCGGACTGCTCGCCTACGGCAACGCCAACGAAATCGTGAAGGAGATGGCGGTCGAGGTTCTGCCGGTCGTCAAAAAGACCCCGGTGCTCGCCGGCGTGAACGGCACAGATCCCTTCATTCTCATGCCACGGTTCCTCGCCGAGTTGAAGGACATGGGCTTTTCGGGTGTTCAGAACTTTCCGACCGTCGGCCTGTTCGATGGCACCATGCGCCAGAGCTTCGAGGAAACGGGCATGGGCTTTGGGCTGGAGGTCGACATGATCGCCGAGGCGCACGCCCAGGACATGCTGACCACCCCTTATGTCTTCAATCCCGACGAGGCGATCGCAATGACGAAGGCTGGCGCCGACATCATCGTCGCGCATATGGGCGTGACCACAGGCGGCACCATCGGCGCGACGTCGGCGAAGACGCCGGATCAGTGTGTCGAGGAGATCGACGCCATTGCTGCGGCCGCGCGCTCCGTGCGCAAGGACGTGATCATGCTCTGCCACGGCGGGCCGATCTCGATGCCGGACGACGCCGCCTACGTACTTAGGAATGCCGACCGGATCGACGGCTTCTACGGCGCGTCGTCGGCCGAGCGCCTGCCCGCAGAACGCGCCATCGCGGAGCAGATCCGGGCGTTCAAAGATGTCACCGCGAAAGGATAATCCCATGACCGACGTGAAGGACCTTTACAAATATCCGGAAGCTGTCGACGCCTACGGGTTCGACTGGGGGCAGTTATCCGTGACGCTTGGGCCGCAGGCGAATGGCGCGAAACAGTTCTCGGCCGCGGTCGTCACTGTGCCGCCAAGACAGGGCCATGCCCGCCACAACCATCCGGGCTCGGAGGAGATCATTTTCATCCTCAAGGGCGAAGGCGAACAGATGGTCGAGGACGAAAACGGCAACCCGCATACCGAGACGGTGAGGCCGGGCTGCACGATCTTCATTCCGGAAAGCCGCTATCATTCGACGCTGAACACGGGAGACGGGGAGATGCAGATCTTCGTTGTTTATTCCCCGGCCGGCCCTGAAGAGCTGTTGAAAGAGCTTCCGGATTTCCACCTGATCCCGGCGAAGGGGTAAGCACCCATGGAAGACCTTGCTACCAACGCCCTGCCGTATGATTTCGGGCATCTCGACGATCTGATGGAAAAGGCTGGCATCGACGTGCTGCTCGCCACGTCGAAGCACAATGTCCAGTATCTGATGGGCGGCTACCGTTTCATCTTCTTTTCCGCGATGGATGCGATCGGTCATAGCCGTTATCTGCCGATCGTCGCCTATGTTAAGGGCGCGCCGCGAAAGACCGCTTACGTCGCCAACAAGATGGAGGGAATGGAACATGCCAATCGTCCCTTCTGGACACCGCATTTCTTTCCGGTCGCATGGGGCACGCGTGACGCCATGGCGCAGGCGATCAAGCACCTGAAAGCCGAGGGGCCGGCCTCTCCGCGGATCGGCATCGAACCGGGTTTCCTTCCGCTGGATGCGGCGCGGGATCTTGAGGCGGCCTACTCGAACGCTCCGCTCATCGACGCTTGCGGCGTGCTCGAACGACTGCGTGCGGTCAAGTCGCCGAAAGAACTGGCGATGCTCAAGGATGCGTCGGAACGTATCAGCGCTTCGATGCAGGCGACCGTCAGATGGGCGCGCGAAGGATCGACGAAAAAGGAAATCATCGACCGGCTTCGCGCCGAGGAATCGTCGCGTGGCCTCCAGTTCGAATACTGCCTCCTGACGCTGGGCGCGTCGCACAATCGGGCCTCCTCCGATCAGGCTTGGGCTGCGGGTGAAGTCCTGTCGATCGACTCCGGTGGTAATCTGGACGGCTATATCGGCGACATATGTCGCATGGGCGTTTTGGGGGAGCCGGATACGGAACTGGAGGATCTGCTGGCAGAAATCGAAACCGTTCAGCAGGCCGCCTTCTCAAAAATCGCGGCTGGCGCCAAAGCAGGCGATCTTATCGAAGCCGGCGAAGCCGAACTTGCAAAACAGCCTAACGCGACTTGCACCGACTTCTTCGCGCACGGCATGGGCGTCATCACTCATGAGGCGCCTTTCGTCATGACGAACCACCCCGTTGCTTACGAAGGAATTGATCGTGACGAGCCGCTGAAAGCGGGCATGGTGCTGTCGGTCGAAACGACGATGCTTCATCCGACACGCGGCTTCATCAAGCTTGAAGATACGCTCGCTGTGACGCAGAGCGGGTACGAACTCTATGGAGGCGAGGGTCGTGGCTGGAACCGTGGTGGAAGATAACAAGGGAAGGAGATAGACATGAACGGCAAGCGCATTCTCATGCTGATCGGCGAATATTCGGAGGAGTACGAGATTTTCGTCGTGCAGCAGGCCCTGGAGGCCGTCGGCCACACGGTCGATATCATTTGCCCCGAAACGAAAAAGGGCGACCGGGTAACCACGTCGGTGCACGATTTTGGCCCCGGCGTGATGACCTGGACCGAACACAAGGGCCACGCCATTGAGGTGACGCAGGATTTCGATACGACGAAGACCGACGGATACGACTCGGTCTATGTCGCCGGCGGGCGCGGCCCGGAATATATCCGCACCTACGAGCGAGTCCGCGAGATCGTTCGCGAATTTCATCGCGACGACAAGCCGATCGCGGCGATCTGCCATGGCGTTCAGGTGTTGGTAGCAGTGCCCGAGGTGATCAAGGGCAAGCGGGTAGCCGGGCTCTTCACGACCCGCCCGGAAGTCGAACTGACAGGCGCGACCTATGTGCCGATCGGCGGCAAGGACGCCTTGCGCGACGGAAATCTTGTGACCGCGGAAGGTTGGACGGCGCTTGCGGCTTTCATCCGGGAGTATCTTGGCGTCCTGGGAACGGAGATCATCCACCACCCCATCGGCCAGACCCAGGGCATGCAGGCGGCGGAGTAACCGGAGCGCCTGCAACGGCATCAGAACCGGCGTCGTGCACCGATACGGCGTCGGCTACGTCACCAACTAGCTCTGCAAATCGCAGACCAGACAATCGAGAGTTGAGGTTTCACCATGAAGACCATCAAGGGCCCGGCCCTGTTCCTTGCCCAGTTCGCCGGAGACGAGGCACCGTTCAACTCCTGGGCGTCGATCACGAAATGGGCTGCCGATTGCGGCTACAAGGGCGTGCAGGTTCC